>Ga0208227_1000001_pt1 | contig 115164 bp, 102 predicted proteins | sample LakMenEpi13Jun11_FD_150692 | JGI IMG/M metagenome (GOLD analysis project Ga0208227, IMG submission 150692) | Freshwater microbial communities from Lake Mendota, WI - 13JUN2011 deep hole epilimnion (SPAdes) | ecosystem: Environmental > Aquatic > Freshwater > Lake > Epilimnion/Euphotic zone ...
GATTGGGAAACGCCACCGCCCGCGTACGGCATCGACCAACATGGTGAGGATTGCCCAGATTGGGAGGGTGACCGTGAGGGCCATCGCAAGGAAAAAGACCCCGAGCCCTGTGATGGGGCGGCGTACCCAACTGGATTTCATGTTGGGAACCCTATTCCTCCACACGCGCCCCGCATGGAACCCAAGAACTTTATGGCTTTTAGTTTTACTTTTCGTATAAGTTGGTCCCAATGACTGATGTAGCCGACCAATCCACCCGTGTCTCTTTTCGGGTCAACGGCCAGGACGTTTCGGTCGCATCTGATCACCCCCACTTGCTTGCGGCCTTACGTGACGAACTAGATATCACGTCCCCCAAGGACGGGTGTTCCCCCACGGGACAATGCGGTTGCTGCACCATCATGATTGACGGCAAAGCCCAGGTCTCATGCCAATACCCCGTTGCCAAGGCTGAAGGACGCGACATCATCACCTTGGAAGGCGTCAATGAATCAGAACGCCAGTCTTTTTCAGACGCATTCGCTGCATGCGGTGGTTTGCAGTGCGGATTTTGTATTCCGGGCATTGTCATGCGTGCAAAGTCACAGATTGACAAGAAAGGTGCCGACCTCAAGCGAGAAGATATGGCACGCCATCTTGGGGCGCATCTGTGTCGTTGTACTGGGTACGTGAAGATTCTTGATGCTATTGATGTCGTCGCCAAGGGCACTCCAGTTTCAGTTTCTCTTCCTGGCGGAATCGGATCACGCGGCGCCAAGTATGAAGCTGGCGAACTTGCTCTTGGTGATCGTGGATACGTCGATGACATACGAGTTCCCGGAATGCTTCACGCAGCGCTTCATCTAACAGCCCATGTTCGTGCTGACATTCTCGCAATCGACACCGCAGATGCTCTAGCAGCACCCGGTGTAGAGGCGGTGTTTACAGCAGCAGATGTTCCGGGCGACATTCGCGTCGGAATCATTTACAAAGACTGGCCAATCTTTATTGGTGTCGGAGAACGTACGTCGTATGCCGGCGACGTACTTGCCATCGTTGTTGCACGCACTCGTCGTGAAGCGCGTGCGGCCGCACAACTAATCAATGTCACCTATTCCCCACTGCGACCAATAGTCGATGCGGTCTCAGCAATTACCGACACTGAAGTTGCGGTATGGGGCACCGAGAGCAATGTCTTGTCGCGCAGCGAGTATCAACGCGGCGACACTCAAGCCGCACTCGGTACAAGTTCGTTCACTGTTACTGAAACATTCCAGACGCAACGCATTGAACATGCCTTCTTGGAGCCCGAATCAACTCTGGCAGTACCAAACACAGAAGCCGGAACAATGCATGTGTATTCGGGCGGTCAAGGAGTCTGGGATGACCGTGATCAGATTTGCGACATCTTGAGTATTCCCAAAGACAAAGTCACTGTTGAACTGGTGTCAAACGGCGGCGCTTTCGGCGGCAAAGAAGACATGTCAAACCAGGGACAAACCGCTCTAGCTGCGTGGCTATTGCAGCAACCAGTTAATTGCACATTGTCGCGCGAGGAAAGCTTCCTCATGCACGCAAAGCGTCACCCGATTCGCATGGAATACTCAGTCGGTTGCGACGCCAATGGCAAGTTGACCGCCGTGCATGCCCGAATGATTGGAGACTCAGGCTCATACGCATCAGTTGGCATGAAAGTTCTCGAGCGGGCAGCCGGTCATGCAACTGGTCCGTATTTTGTGCCAAACGTTGATATCGCTTCCGTGGCTGTTCGCACCAACAACCCCGTCTGTGGAGCATTCCGAGGCTTTGGTGCAAACCAAGCACAGTTCGCTATGGAGGGTTGCCTAGATCGCCTTGCAGAACAACTAGGTATCTCGGGTTGGGAAATTCGCAAGCGCAACGTGATTCACCCAGGACAAGTGTGGGGCCCCGGACAAATCATGGACGATGGTTGCAAGGGTGCAGACATGTGCCTCGATGAAATCAAACCCGCATACGATGCCGCAGTTGCAGCGGGACGCGCAGTTGGTCTCGGTCTCGGACTAAAGAACTCAGGACTTGGAAACGGATTCCGCGAAGTAACACGCGCCGTTGTGCACTTCCGTACAGATGGAGTTGTTGAAGTGCGGCATGGTTGGACCGAGATGGGCCAAGGCGTACACACTGTCGCCCTTCAAGTAGCAGTTGAAGAACTTGGGATCGATGCGTCGTCGATTCGTGTTTATGTTGACACAACCCGTCAATTAGGTTTTGGTCAAACAACAGGCAGCCGCGGCACTCTCATGGCAGCAGCCAGTGTTCAGCGTGCATGTGCAGCTGCCCTAGAAGACGGCTGCAAGACCGGAATTGATTACACCGGCGAATACGTCATTGACTGGACTCATCACCTGGGCGAACCTGGCGTCGAGAATCCGATTATTCACTCAGCATTTGGTTACGCAGCTCAAATGGTCATCATGGATCCTGAGACTCAGAAGATTGACAAAGTTGTGGCAGTTCATGACGTTGGTCGTGCTGTAAACCCAACACTGTGTGAAGGACAAATTGAAGGTTCAGTTCACATGGGCCTCGGATATGCATTGACCGAAGAATTCCCTAGTGACGAATTGGGATACCCAACCAACATGACATTGCGTTCTCTCGGAATCATTCGCCCGAAAGACATGCCGCCTGTCGATGTTGTCATGGTGGAATGCCCGCAACCACGCAGTCCATACGGCATCAAGGGCGTCGGTGAAATTGGTCTTGTGCCTACAGCGCCCGCAGTCGCCGCTGCGCTTCATGCTGCCGATGGAATATGGCGCACTCAGCTTCCAATGAAACCTAAAAACTCTGATTCAAATGAGGACCCAACATGACAAGCCCCGCAGCTCTTTACTTGCAAGATGCGCATCCCATTGCTGAAGGTATGGAATACACGAAGTACGCAGAACAAAAAGGCTTCGAAGCCGTGTGGCAAGCAGACAGCCGTCTTGTTCGTGATGCCATTGTTCCAATGTCAGCGTTTGCCGCCGTCACAGACAAAATCAAGATTGGTTCTGGCGTTGTTGATTGTTGGACTCGCAACCCCGCTCGCCTTGCAGCAACATTTTCTACTCTTGATGACCTCGCCCCAGGCCGAGTGATTCTTGGCATCGGTGCATGGTGGGACCCTCTTGCGGAAAAGGTTGGCATCTCTCGCGCGAAGCCTCTTCGTGCAATGCGTGAAATCATCACTGCTGTTCGCGCATTGCTTGCAAACGAGACCGTCACCATGAATGGTGAGTTTGTACACCTTGACGGCGTTGAACTCGATTACGTCTACCAAGAGCGTCGTCCTAAAGATGTACCCATCTATCTCGGCGCAACCGGAATGCAGATGATGGAACTCGCAGGAGAGATCGCTGACGGAGTTGTTCTTAATTACCTCGTCTCCCCCGACTACAACAAGAAGGCTCTCGAGCATCTGGCAATCGGTGCAGACAAAGCGGGACGTTCCTGGGAAAAGATTGATAGACCACAACTCGTGGTGTGCAGTGTTCATGAAGACCGCCAAACCGCTCTCGACATGGCGCGCATGATGGTCACGCAATACCTCGGACAACAACCACACATCATGAAGGCATCTGGAGTTCCACAGTCACTGCTCGACAAAGTTGGCGAAGTTCTGACATGGCCTGCAACTCATGAACAAGTCGAGGCAGCATCAAAGCTCGTGCCCGATGAAATTGTTCAGATGCTTACTGCTTCAGGAACACCAGACGAGGCACGTGCCAAGGTCCGTGAATACATGAAGGACGGCGCTACCTGCCCCATCTTGTATCCACTCGGAGATGTGACAGCCATGATCGACGCGTTCGCTGGCTGGACTGCCTAGTTCCAGCTCTTCAATCACATACGATTGAAGCAGTGAGTGCTCAATCGCCATTAACGAATCGTCTTCAAGGCTTTGGTGCATCTATTTTTGCCGAGATGACTGCTCTCGCAGTTTCTACAGGTTCCATCAATCTCGGCCAAGGATTTCCTGATTACGACGGCCCTGCAGAGGTTCTACAAATTGCACAAGATCAAATATCCGCGGGCAACAATCAATATCCGCCTGGCATTGGCATGGCAGATCTTCGACTTGCAGTCAGTGGGCATCAAGATCGTTTCTGGGGACTCATATACGACCCCGCCACTGAAATTCTCATCACGATGGGAGCTACCGAAGCATTAGCCGGCGCCCTACTAGGCATTCTGAACGACGGTGACGAAGTAATCGTTTTTGAACCCTTGTTTGACACGTATGCAGGGTGCATCGCCTTAGCGGGCGCGATCAGTGTGCCAATCACCTTACGTCCGCAAGAATCTGGTCGCTATGAATTCGATGCCGACGAACTGCGACGATCAATTACATCGCGCACGCGAATGATTCTTTTGAATTCGCCACATAACCCCACTGGTTCAGTATTCACATTGGAAGAACTTACGACTATTGCTGGGATAGCCATAGAGCACGATCTCATTGTTATTTCGGATGAGGTGTACGAGCATCTCGTTTTCGACGACAAGAAGCACATTCCGATAGCAACTTTGCCCGGAATGTTCGAGCGCACCATCACAATTTCATCGGGTGGCAAGTCGTTCAACACAACAGGGTGGAAAATTGGATGGGCCTGCGCCCCTGCCCCTCTCATCAATGCAACACGCATGGCGAAACAACTATTCACGTTCGCAGGTGGTTCACCATTTCAACCAGCAATTGCTGCCGGTCTGCGCCTTCCTGATTCATACTTCACAGCTCTTGCAACTGACCTACAGAACAAGCGCGATGTTTTGATGTTGGCTCTTGAAGAATGTGGGCTACGACCAATTACTCCTGAAGGCACCTACTTCATTACCGCCGATGTTCGAGGTCGGCGAGCCGATGGCGACGGAATCGCCTTTTGTCGCGAGCTTCCGGGCCAAGCCGGAATTGTCGCCATTCCTGCTGCAGTTCTCTATGACCCTCGACATGAATCTGAAGGTCGCCACCTGGTTCGTTTCGCATTCTGCAAAGAACGATCAACCATCGCTCGTGCATCTGAACAATTGCGAGCATGGGCATGAAAGTCGCGGTAGTACAAGTCGACACTGTGTGGGAAGACAGAGAAGCGAATTTCGCTCAGATAGCTCCCCTCGTTTCCACTGCCGTGGAGAACGGTGCAACATTTGTTTTGCTCACAGAGATGTTCTCAACAGGTTTTGTCGTAGACCGAAGCGATATTGGTGAGCCCGAAGGCGGCCCTTCGTCACAATTCCTTTCCCAGATGGCAACGCAACACAATGTTTGGATAGGTGGCAGCTGTCCCGAAGTGGCGGGCGATGATCCTCGCCCTTTCAACTCCTTTGTCCTTGTAAGCCCACAGGGCAAACAACACAGGTATCACAAGATTCACCCATTCACATACGGAGGCGAAGACACCTATTTCCGCCCTGGGAGTGAGTTTGTAACCGTTGATGTTGATGGAATCCGAGTCACTCTTTTTGTCTGCTACGACCTTCGGTTCTCTGATGAATTTTGGAAGACCGCAACAAACACGGACGTGTATCTCGTGCCAGGAAACTGGCCAGCAAGCCGACGCGAGCATTGGATGGCCTTACTGCGTGCGCGAGCAATTGAGAACCAGGCATTCGTGGTCGGCTGTAATCGCGTAGGCACCGGCGGCGGTTTGAATTACGCCGGCGATAGTCGCGTTATTAACCCTCTTGGCGAAGTCATCGCAGATGCTGGCGATGCATCAACCGTCCTGTATGCCGACATATCTTCGCAAGAAGTACAGAATGTTCGTACAACGTTCCCGTTTATGCAGGACCGCCGATGAAATCACGACCACTTCTCGCTCGCATCAGTTCTCCATTAGGGATCGCTATCGGTCTGGCCGGAGTTGCCTTCGTTACGCGAACATTGATTTCGAAATGGGACGAAGTCAGCGATGCATTTGGCCAAGTAGATGCAATCAATTTGGTTCTCAGTCTTCTCTTAGGCCTTGCTGCAATGACATCAATTGGTTGGATTTGGGTAACGATGATTGCGGCTCGTTCCCACAACGTGCGACACCGCAATGCCATGTCGTGGTACTTCACAGGGCAATTAGGAAAATATGTTCCAGGTGGCATCTGGCCCATAGTGGGACGAGCAGAACTTGCAGTTCGTAACGGCATTCCCCGTCTTGATGCATATGCCTCAACTGGTTTGTCCCTCGTAACCACATATGCAGCAGCCGTTGTAACAATAGGCATCGGCGCCGCCGCGACAACAGGTCACCGTCTCATCGCAGTCCTGATTGCTCTAGGTCTGGTCCTTGCGTATGCCGCCTTCTCACAGCCCTCACTTCGCGCAGTAATCATTCGCGCCGCAACCCGTGTCTCGCCCTCTGCATCGTCACTGACAGACCCGAAACGGCTTGCACGCCTCACTGTGGTGCATGTGCCAGCCTGGATACTGATGTCACTATCGACATCAGTCACCGCCACAGCTTTCGGAGCCAAGATCAGCATCGCCGACATGCTCTTCATTACTTCCACATCATGGTTGGCAGGCTTTGTCGTAGTGGGAGTACCAGGCGGTATTGGTGTTCGCGAAGCAGTGTTTACGTCACTCGCAGGGGGCATCATCGGCACTCCGTTGGCAGTATCACTTGCACTCATGAGCCGAGTTGTCTTCATCACCGTCGATCTCACCGGCGCACTGGTATCCAGCGTGATTTCTCGAATGAACAGTTCAGCGAAATCCTGAGAAGCGATCTTTCGCAATTTCTTTGCGTTGACCGCTCAGACTCTTCACTCGCAGAATACGAACGAGGAACCAACGTACGTAACGCATGATGTAACCGCGAAGTTCTCGAGTGCCCTTGCGCCACTTCATATAGCGATAACGCCTTGCGGCCATCAGCGACTGCTTACGTATTAACTCACGATGAAAAGACGCGACTTGACGTTCTGGCTTTAGAGTTCCGAAACCATGATTTGGACCAATAAGTTGCGGAGTATGCAACCCCAAGTTTTGCAGGAATGCTGCATACGCATATGCAAACTCACCAAAAATCACTCTGTCAGTTTGCGATTCCCTAATCTCATCCTCGCCCACTTCAATTGATACACACGAACCGTTATCAACCAACCGCCGCAGAACGGACTCAGCAAACTCCGTACGGCACACAACAAGGCTTACTCCGGTCTTTGTAAACACTGTGCTTGGCAACCATGCGTCGCCAACAACCAAATCAGCTAAGAAATTCGAATGGTTAATGCACACATGACAACGACTTGTGTTGAAGTGTCTGTCGAAAGCAACTTGGTACCCGAAATCAACTCGACGACTAGCTGTATACACCTCGCCATCGGTTGTGGTGACAGTCAGTTTGCCGACTGGACCACCACCACGGTACGAGATATCTGAAATAGTCGCTGGGTCGTATCCCAGATACTCGCCCATTGCGTTAATGCTGTGGTGCGAATACTGCCAGCCGCACAGCAAGCCAACAGTAAGAACAATCTTTTCACGAAGCTCTGGCGCCTGAGTACGGATCCATGCATACATGCCTTCTAACTGGCACGGTATTGCTACCAGAGCGAATCGTCCTGGTGTGTCTCGCAATATCTGTAGAGCAGGTGTCTGTTTCAGGTTGTGATAAATCGAGCCTGGCAGTGTGTCTACATCTTCTGGTGTTTTCACAAGACGTGCCGCGAAGTCGATTCCCGCAACATGGTCGAGTGCAATCACACCGTCGATATCTCCTGTTGACAAAAGATTCCGAAGCACTTCTTTGATTAGTCCGCCAGAACTAGCCGCGATGTTTCGAGCACTGTTAGTGCTTTGAGACAAATGCACCGACCTGACTACGCCGTACGCACCAATCTCGGCGCCAGGAAAGAGATACTTCTGCAGACCCTCATAATCAACAGCAACAGCTGGACAAACGTCAGCAGCAGCCTGCGAACCGGCGGTCTCTGGTTCATAAATCAACTTCTTGGGATTCAGTGAAACCCGAACAGTCGTGTCTGCCATCTCACAGGCACCACAGCCAATACACATGCCAGATGCGATAACACCAGACAGGTCAGTGGTGACATTCATCAGCGTGCCACCTCTGCGATAGCGGAGAAATTGCGAAGCGAGCGAAACTTTACTGCAGGCAAAGCATCAGTTATCTGTTGCGACAGTTCGTCTCTAGTTGACAGTACGCGTGCCACAACATCTGCAATCTCGGAGGGGTTATTAAGCGCCATTGAATCAAGACCTAGAGACGACAACCCAAAATCATCAAGCACTTCCCTGTACTTGTGGCTCCAGCCAACCACCACCGTTGGAGTTGATGTCGCGAGACCAGAGATCATGGCGTGAAAACGTGAAGTAACTAGAACTGAACCGAGGGCGACAAGATGACGCAACTCCCCTGCCGTGAGATCAAAATCAAGACCAAGGACTTGTGAATCACCAGCACATGCTTCGGCAACTTCCCTACAGACGGGACCGTCATTCATTCGGCCTTCTGGCAAGCCTGCACGATACGAATGAGGAGCAATGACAACACTGCGACCTGTCTTGCTTCGAATCTCCGAAACTAAGGAAGCCATTGCGGAGACATAATTTCCATCCGCGGATTCGTAAATGCCCTTAACAACAGCGCTAGGCATTACAACAATGAAGTTCGAATCTATAGAACCGAGCGCTGTCGAAACTGCACCAGGCAATCCAGCTGCTTCGTCAAGAGAAAAAGCCAAATCTGCGACATCAACAGCATTGACTCCGCCTAATGATTCAAGATGTTCACGAGTGCGGGCCCCACGCGCACACACAGTCTTCACTCGACGCAACACCAACGGAGCCAACCACTTGTTTGGGGTTGTCTGAAACGGACCAAGAGCTTGCGCAGCCTTGACAACAGGAACGCCCAACAATAAGGGAACGCCAGTCATCAGCGCGTTATAAACCACTATTGCGAACCCACGCCCATCGGCGAAGCTAATACCCGCAACGTCGACCACTACCGCTGAGTCCAACATCGAACGACAACCACGCGAACGAACCCAGAACAAAGGAATTCGTAGTGCGCGCGCCACTAGCGCAAGACATGCAATGGGAAATTCCACTAACGCAAGACGCAAGGGCTGGAGCCCCACAACTGCCGCATCAGCACCAGTAGGAACACGTGATGCATCGGCGTCTGGGTATGTGGTGAGAATGTCGAAATGACAGTCACCCATTTCGTTAGGCAAACGAGCCATCACAGACTCGACCATTGCTGCTGCACCCTTATTGGCTGACAGTGCAGCGCCGATGATTGCTATACGGACCGGTTGAGGCACAACGGTGATCGCTTACGCAGGAGGTACGGAGGAAGGTGACTTGGTGGCGCGCACTACAAGATCTGCAAGTAGCCCAACAGTTATCACTTGCAGAGCTGCAAAGAAAACGAGCAACGTGTTTGCAGCCAGTTTGAAATCACGCCCGGCCCAGTCAAACCCGAGTTTGATCAAACCGAGAGAAAGCAGTGCGAGACCAAGGGGCAGGAACACCTTCAGCGGGTTGTACGACAAGGTCATTCGAACAACTTGCAGAATGTATCGGCGCGTATCTTTCAACCAATGAAACTTTGAACTTCCGGCACGTGGGAAATACTGAATGGGAAAAAATGCAATCTTGTAACCGTTACCAAGGAACGACATGGTCAAAGTTGTTACACAAGAAAAGCCTTTTGGAAGTTCGTGAACGTATTGCATTGCAACATCACGACGAAATGCTCGTAGGCCAGAATTCAAATCTTTGATGTCCGTCTCTGAGAGATAGCTAGCCAATTTGCGAATAATCCACTTGGCTGGAGTACGCAAGAACTTCAACGTTCCCTCTTCAGACTGACGCCAACCAACGATGTGGTCATACCCGTCCATCGCTTCAACTAGTTCTGGTATCAAGTCATTCGGATACGTCATGTCAACGTCTGTCCACACAACAATCCGGCCACGCGCTGCTGTGGTACCAGTGCGACGGGCTGAACCACTGCCCTGGTTCTGGCGATGGCGAATCAGGGTGATGTCGGGAATAGTGGGAAGCTCTTTTTCAGAGCCATCACTTGAACCGTCATCAACAACAATTATCTCGAAACTGAAGCGTGACGCCGTGAGGGCAGCGCGTACTCGGTCGATCTCAGCACGCAAATGGCCTTTTTCGTTATAGACAGGCAGAACAACGCTGACGTCGCATTGGTCGGGGCTATAGGTCATTATTTGGCATCTCTCTCATTAGCACTGGGTCGTTCCGACCCTTTGAAACAGTACCCGTTGGAGCACCACCTCGTCTGCGACGATGGTCCATTCCCCATCAGATGGGGGCTTGTTCGGCATGCCATAGACACAGTTGTATTCAGCAGGGATCACGGCATCTGGGCCCGAAATATCAAAACGAACAATCTTGATGGGGTGCAATTTGTAGCGAAGGTAGTAGTACGACCTGTCGTTTCGAACACCCATGTCAAAACCGACCAATTGTGTTCCCGAATCTTGTACCTTCGCCAAAGTTTGACTCACTGCTACCAAATCATCGGTTCTGCTGAGAATGCTGCGCGAACCTGAATACATACAGCCTGCCGCCAGTGCCACCGTAAGCACTACAACCGCCCACGAACCATGCCGACGCGACACTGTCCATAACACCAATGCAGCCAATACAAAGACAGCACCGAAATTCAAAAGACTTGGAGATACCAAGTAACGCACGAGATCAGTACCGACGATGTTCGGGAACACGATGTCGTTGCGCAAGTATCCGCCTTTTACTCCGTCGCCTCCGTCTATCAATACATAGAGAAGTGACAAAGCACCCACGAACAACCCCGTCAACAACCACGCCCTTTGTGCAAGTACAAATGATTTCTCTAAACCTACGCACGCAACCACCAGAAGTGCTGGCACAAGAATTTCTACATAACGACCATAAATCAGATGATCTCCGCGATTGCCGTACAACAACTGCAGACCACCAGTGAAAATCACCAAAAGTGAGCTCACAACCAGAACAAGTAGTCCGAGGCGTTGCGGGTCAGCCGACACAGTACGTGCGCCGCCTTCAGAACGAACACGCCACACAGCAAACGCAACACCCACACCAATCAGTCCGCATGAGGTTGCAGTGAGGTACCACGTCTGGCCAGCCATGGTTCGCAACAGCGCTGGCCACACCGTGGGGTCAAACAGACGGCGAAGCAATCGACTCTCTTGGTCATACGAAGACTCATACAAAGACCGCTTCACAAATTGATTCAGTAGACGAGAACCCTGGTAACCGACTGCAGTAACAAAGATTGCCAACAGTGCCACGCGCCGAGACACAAGTCGCTGAATACCCCACCACAGAAACACTGCACCGATTACAGGAATAAGCAAGGTAAAACGGCCGTGCAGTGCGGGCATCAGACCCGTAAACAACCCGAGTCCGAGTATCTGAATTGAGGATCGATTCTTCGCAACTGTCATCACAAGTGAAATAAACACCAAGAAAGCCAGTCGTGACGCTGTCTCAGGCCACGCAAACATCGCAGTCACAATGGTTCCTGGCAATACGAATACAAGTGCCGCAACCACACGACCCATACGTTTCGAAGCACCAAAACCCTTGACCGCCAAACGGCCAGCAAACCATGCAGTTGCTATTGCCAACACAACATTGGCCAGTAGGGAAAAACGATATGCACCATGCAAGGAGCCAGTAACCAACGCACCAAGACCCGTAATGACTCCGTAACCGGCCGGATAAAAGCTGCCCGTCGGTATTGGGGCTTCTGTATGCCCAATCAGCACCTGACCATTCGACAAGAAACCCCATTCATCAGGGTGAACAGTTGGGCCCGCTTGACGCATAGCAACACTGACCATAAAAGCACCGCACACAACAGCAGCAAACAGAACTATTCGCGCTTGCAGAGACGATGGCTCACTGTTACGCATCGTGTGAAGCCTCTGGTCGAGCTGTTTTAATGCACCTAAGACCACATAGACAGCCTACTTAACTGAAGGCGGGCGGGACCGTTATCGCATTGAATGAGTCATAAGTACCTAATTGAGTACATTGAACTTGTGACTAAACAGCAACGAACCAAACAACTCGACTTTTTTGTATACGTGGATACTGTTGTTTTCACGATAAATCCTGATCGGTTGCTCGAACCAGAAGATCGTCTGGAAGTCCTCGTTATGAAACGGCCGGGTGGGGCCAGGGGCAAATGGGCCTTGCCCGGTGGTCTGGTCGATGACAACGAAAAGCTTGAACTCACTTCAATTCGTAAAGTAAAAGAAGAGACCGGTCTCACCCTGAAACCTCGCGACTTACACCAAGTCGGAACATTCGGGGACCCAAATAGAGATAACCGATTCCGAGCTATCGCAATTGCTTATATGGCACTAGTGCCCCACCCGTCTGAATTACGACCAATCAAGTATTCAGACGCCGCAAGCTTCGTTTCCTACAGATCTTTACGAGACAACAGGCTTTTAGAGTTCGACCACAGCAACATTATTTATGCGGCACGAAAAGTTGCAAGGGGCCTGTTGGAAGACACGAATGTTGCCCTCAGTTTCTGCAAACCAAAGTTCACCATGACTGAGTTACGAAAGGTGTACGAATCCTTCCTGCAATACAGAGTCGATCCTGCAAACTTCCGACGAAAAGTTGCTGCGACTACAGACTTCATCATCCCGCTGGAAGAATTCTCTGATTTTGGAAGTGCTCCAGGACGCCCAGCACAGATGTACCGAGCTGGTAAATCTGATCAACTCTCCACCCAGATTCGATTTAGACGAAGCGTGGACAAAGTCCGCCCTACTGGGACCTCGAAAAAGACCTGACACACCCCCGCCCTATTATTGTAGATACCACCTTAATGGTGGCTCTACATAAGGAGATCCAGTGTCAACCAATATCCCTAATACAACCCATATAGTCACCCTCATTGACAGATCCGGGTCTATGGCTCCCATCGCTAACGACGTCATCGGCGGATTCAACACATTCATTGACGAACAAATTCGCAACGGTGCAGATGCACGCATGTCAATTGTGCAGTTCGATTCTCAAGACCCACAGGATGTGACAATTTGGGGAGCTCCACTTCCCGAAATCACCCACTTGGATTCGGAGTCATTCGTCCCTCGTGGTAGCACACCTTTGCTAGATGCAACGGGGCTGCTTATTGGGCGCACCATGGTCGATCAAGCAGCACGCGTAGCTGCAGGATTACAAGCTGAGGACATCATCTTCGTCACAATTACCGATGGTGAAGAAAACCAAAGCCGAGAATTCAATCTGGCCCAGATTCGGGAACTGATCGAGAAGCGCACCGAAGAAGGCTGGGCATTCATTTACCTCTCAGCAGGAATTGACGCATATGCCGATGCGGCACAAATGGGCATTCACTCCGGCGATACACAGCAGTGGAAGCGAGATGGCAAAAACGCTCGTCTTGCATTCTCAAGCACGTCTGACGCGGTATCCAACATGCGCGAAAAGAAGCGTCGCAAGGAAGAGACCCTGCGAGGAACCGCGTTTGAAACCGGCAAGCACGCCGAGGAAGACGACCAGATCTAGGTCGGGTTAGGACGTGGCTTTGTTGGGTCTGGCTCTTTTGGCAGGCCCAACACTCGTTCACCGACAATGTTGCGCTGCACTTGTGCAGTTCCGCCCCAGATAGTTGAAGAACGATGCTGGAACATTGAACCGATCCAACGATCGACTTCGTACTTACCGTCTTTGTCATTCTCAATCAGCAATGAATCTGCACCGCGTGCATTGACCATGAACGTACTGAACTTCTGTGCGTACTCTGACCAGAACATCTTGTTGATTGATGCTGCAGGTCCTGGCTCTTTACGCGCAAGCACTTCGGACAACAACTTCAGGCCTTGGAAACGCATGATCTCTACGTGCGAGAAAGCCCATGCCAAGTTTTGGCGAACAACAGGGTCTGTGGTGAGACCTTTTTCTTTAAGTAGCTTGACGCCATCCCAGAACTGACGAGTGAATTCAACGTGTTGAGTCGTTGCGTTTCCACCGCGCTCGTTACCAAGCGTTGTCATAGTTACGCGCCAGCCGTTGTTCATGCCACCAATAATGTTTTTGATTGGTGCACGAGACTCGGTCATGAAAGTTTCGGTGAAGTGCGATGCGCCGTGTGGCTGCTGAATAGGGCGCAATTCAATGCCATTTGACTTCTTGTCTGGTGTGAACATAGGCAATAGAACATAAGAAATGCCCTGGTGTTTCGGACTGTCTGGATCTGTGCGGCACAAGCAGAACATCATGTTCGCTTCTGTTGCTCCAGAGGTCCATACCTTTTGGCCCGAGATAACAACTTCATCACCATCGATGATTCCGCGGGTCTTCAAGCTTGCAAGATCGGAACCAGCGTCAGGCTCTGAGAAGCCTTGACAGTAACGATGTGTGCCGTCGATGATTCGTGGCAAGAATTCTTTCTTCTGCTCGTCTGTTCCCCACACGATGATGGAAGGACCAACAAGCCACTCACCCATTCCGCGAGTAATGCGAGGAACATCAGCGCGTGAGAACTCTTCGTTCATCACGGCAACTTCGATACCAGTGAGACCACGACCGCCGTATTCCTTTGGCCATGACACACACATATAGCCAGCTTCGGTCAACTTCTTAACCCACTCTTTGCCAGCTGCAGTCATGTTGCCGCGCGCAAGAGACTCCGCCGACACGCCGACCAGTTCTTTCGGAACGTTGGTCTTCAACCATTCACGTAGTTCAGTACGAAAGGCCTGTGCAGCAGGTCCTAGGTCTAGTTCTAACGGCATGTATCCCCCAAAGGTGTTGAAAGACCAGTATCTCAGTTAGTCGAGTGCTGCCAAGAACTGGACAATGGCCTTGTTCACAGGCTCGGCGTGAGTCATGTTTGCCGCATGTGGTCCACCGTCAATCGGCACCAATGTGGTTGGGCCGGCAATACGGTCGCGCAGGACTTCGGCTTTTTCGATGGGGATAGCCATATCTGCTGTTCCGTGAACGATGAGGGCGGGGCAAGAGATTTCGCCCAGTCGTCCCGTTACGTCATCTCGGTGCATCAGGCAGTTAAAAGCCTTTGTGAATTGGTCGGGCACCATTGCGCCCCATTTGGCAAACCATTCATTCCATTCACCTGGTCCAAGGATCAGACTCGATATAACGTCCTGAACAGCAACGGCTCCGTGTTCAATCCATGCAGCGTGTAACTGGTTGTACGGTTCCACTGTTGCTGGGTCTTCTGTGCCGGCTTGTGTGTCAAGAAGAATCAGGGCCTTCACTCGTGATGGAGCTGTGAGAGCAACACGGAGCGACAAGAACCCACCTTGCGACATTCCACCAATAACTGCAGATTCGATTCCTAAGTGATCCATTAAGCCAAGAACATCGTTCGCTGAATCCCAATATGTGAATTCACCTGTAGCCACGGTGCCGCCAAAACCGCGTTCGTCCCAAGTGATGACGCGATACGTCGGCGTCAAAGCCGCCACTTGAGCATCAAACATTGTGTGGTCCATAAGGAAGCCATGACTAAGAATGACGACTGGGCCCTTGCCGCCTGAATCTTGGAAGGCGAGATCAATACCGTTGATGTGAGCTGTTTGCATATCAGAACCTTACTTCGGGATAACGGGCATGTCAGACGAGACGCGTGAACGCCACTTCGGGGCACGTTTTTCAAAGAACGCGCGCACTCCTTCACCTGAATCAGGAGCAGCAGTGAGACCTGGCAACAGCTTTCCTTCAGTCATGATCATGTGATCAACACTCGTATTCATTCCGTCCCACATCAGTTGCTTTGCAAGCGCAGCAGAAACGGGCGACACATTGACGGCGATATCGCGAGCCATTTCAGTTGCGACTGCGAGAACTTGATCGGCGGGAACTGCACGAGACGCAAGACCCATTTCGGCAGCTTCCGTACCCATGATGAGGCGACCAGTCAGTAACAAGTCTGCTGCTCGTGAAAAACCAATCACCCGCGGCAACAAAACATGAGACCCAAGCTCTGGCAAGATTCCGCGGCGCACCATTGCATATTGAATTTTTGCGGTCTCAGACACGATGCGAATATCACACAACATCGGGTACGTAATGCCAACACCAACCGCATGACCATTGATCGCAGCAATCACAGGTTTGCGAACTTTGTAGGGCATCAGACGAGGCCCTTCTTTAGCACTCGCACCGCCCGCCAGAAATCCGCTCTCTCCTGCGCTTAAGTCCGCTCCGGCGCAAAAAGCTTTACCTGCTCCTGTCAGCACGACTGCGCGTACGTCATCATCTGCATCGGCGGCTCCCATTGCTAACGACAATTCATCGCTTAATTGTGGAGTCCATGCATTCATTGCGTCAGGCCTGTTCAACGTGATTGTGGCAACACCATCACGAACCTCGTACATCACTGTTTCTAAATTCATCAGCCCCCCCAGCAGATTCGGATTACCCCGAACCGTAGCCGCTATGACGAAGGGCCCGAATGTCAGAAGCTCTTAGCGTTGCGCCAAGTACTTCTCGACTGGCGCAAGATCAAAGGGAGACCCAGTCATAACAATCAAGTGGTCGGCGCCAGCATCCTCATAGGCAGCTGCGTCAACCAAATCTTTGGCGTTGATACCAACGGTGCGTTCAATCTCGCGTGGGTTGCGACCCAATTTCTCACACCACTGGTCAAGCACTTGCATCTTGTGGCGGAAGTTATCAACTGGTCCAAACGCGTTATGGGAATCGGCATATTGTGCGGTCAACTTCAACGTAACTTTCTCGCCACTTCCACCAATCATTAAGGGTATGTGGCCTTTCACGGGGCCAGGAGTCAACTTCGCCAGACGTTCCTTGATTACAGGAATACCTGCAGCAAGAAGTTTTAGGCGCTCGGGGGCTGTACCAAATTCGTATCCGTACTCGGTGTAGTCACGTTCGAACCAACCGGAACCAATGCCAAGAACAAAGCGACCATCCGAAATGTGGTCAATGGTGCGAGACATGTCGGCAAGCAACTGTGGATTGCGATACGTAAAACAGGTAACCAATGCACCGACAGTTGCGTGGCATGTATCAGCAGCCATGGCAGCAAGAAGCGTGTAGGCCTCGAAGTGCGGCGCCTCTGGATCTCCGTACAGCGGATAGAAATGATCCCAGACCCACAATGAATCAACACCCATTGCATCTGCTGCGCGCCATGATTCGCGCATTGCTTTAACTGTTGTTGCCTGAGGATGGAGTTGTACACCTATTTTCATAGGCGAATACTACGACCATTCCTTCTTCATCATGGGAACTATGGTCTCGAAATATTCTGCAAGTAAATCTTGATTCCATGGTGGACGAATCGCGATATTGACAAGTTCCGCACCCGCTTCAACAAAGGCCGCTATTTGCTCCATTGCATCTTCTGGTCTACCCAGCAATGAACCCGCAATAATTCGATCTGCTGCAGCACCCCATTGCGTACGCAACTGATCCTTCACAACACCTACGTCATCAGTACTAAGCCCAAAGGACAAATTGATGCTGCGCTCTACCGCTGATGGTTCACGATCTGCATCGGCACACCAGTTATCAAGAATGCCATTGAGTTCTTTGTACTGAGATGGGCTCGCGTATGCCGCGTTCCAGCCATTTGCATAGGCTCCCGCCATACGCAATGTCTGCTTTGGACCAAGCCCACCTATCCATAACGGCATGCGACCACGAATTCCTGGAACCATAGAAGCGTCCTGCAATTCAACTCCGGGAGTTGATTGAGTGACTCGCTCGCCTGCCTTCCACTTGTTGATTGCTTGTAACTGCCCTTCAAGAACTTTGAAGCGTTGCCCTTGCGAAGGAAAATCAATTCCAAAAGCAGTGGCCTCTTGGTCATGCCAACCGCTACCCATACCTAGTTCGAATCGGCCACCAGAAAGATGATCAACAGAAATCGCACCTTTCATCAACACGCCGATGTTGCGATATTGCGAGCAGAACACCAAGCAGCCAATACGCGCCCGATGTGTATCTACCGCCAAAGCTCCCAACATTGAGAACGCTTCGAAATGAGGTTGCGTACCACCAGCTGGGGGCGCTTCGTACAAATGGTCCCACAGCGAGATCCAGTCGGCACCGACTTCATCTAGCCACTTCCACAAAGTACGAAGTTCTTCAACTGTGGCGTTCTGTGCCCCCACGTGCACACCAAACTGAACCATCTGAGCCCCCCTTCAGATACGACAAAGGCCCCCAAAAAAAGGGGGCCTACATCTTTGGAGCGGATGACGGGATTCGAACCCGCGACCCTCACCTTGGCAAGGTGATGCTCTACCACTGAGCCACATCCGCGTGGAACTACAGCATAGCGAGATTGACACGAGGTGCCACTTGCCCTACGTCTCGTGCACCACAAGCGTTTCAGCGCTCATCTTGCCCTGTAAACGCACAAGCGCCGTCAAGGACGCCATAACGATGACCCCGCCCAGTAACTGCAAAAAGGTAAGCGACTGTTGAAAGAAGAACCACGCCAGAATCGTGGAGATAACCGGACTGATGAGCCCGAGCATGCTCGCGAGAGACACATCAATGTGTCCTTGTGCCCATGTCATCATTCCGTGGCCGATTACACCTGGCCCTAATGCCATCCCGATGATGTACCACCAATCACTGGCACGCATTGCGCCGAGGTCATTGCTAGTAATTGCACCGTACGGCAAAACAATGACTGCGGCACACAAGAAAACAGCCGCGATGAAAGACCACGAGTGGATGCCCTCGTCTCGTCGTTTCTTCGACATGACAAAATAAATGGTCCAGATAACTACGTTAAGCACAGCAAGAAGGTCACCATCAAGATTCGCGCCACTCGTTGAAGCAGCTGCCATTACAACCACCAGTACGCCCACCATCGCACTAGTCGAATAAGCGAGTTTTCGCAACGTGATCTTTTCACCAAACAGCTTCGGCGCGACAAACAGAACCAAGACAGGTTGAAGCGTTCCAACCATTGTCGCATTTGCAATTGAAGTCATCTTCACGGTGGCAAAACCAGTGATGAACGACATTGCGAACATGAAACCAGGCAGGGCTGCTTTACGAATAACGTGCGTATTCAAGCTGCCGCCATTCATGTAGGCCATCAACACCATGATGGGTAGACCAAACAGCATTCGATAGAAAACAATGCTGGAAGTACCGACAGATAAAGCCTTGTTGAAGATGGGGCCAATACCCCACGCCGTCACCGCAAGAACTGCCGCAAGTACATGAATGTCTTCCCGATTACGAAAAGAACTTTTCGCCGAAGCGTCCGTTGCGGTCACTTCGACGGAGGATTCAAATCAATGCGCAGAGTCAGAATTCCATCCTCTAGCGACGCAACTGCATCACCAATGATTGCGAAATCACGAAAGTCAGTTTCTGAGTTAGCTATGAACAACTGACGTTCTTCACCAGCGATGGGCGGCAAAGGGCGCTTACGCACCGCTGTTGCCCTGTCGCGAAAACGCGTAATCATTTCGTTTGGATCAAATGCAGCCATGGCTTACTCCTTGTTTTTTTGTTGAATGAGAAGAGGGTCAATGATGGATGGCAGAACATCAACTGCATCATCATCATGTGGGTATGGATCATGGAATGGCTTTTCAGGTTCCGAGATCGGCTCGCGCATCAGTGTGGCTGGCGCAACGTGATGAATGATTGGTTCAGCACCGTCTGTTCGAACCCCATTGAGCATTTCGGTTCTCTTGGCCTGATCGGCTCGTGCGAAGGACCTGTCAGCCATGATTTCAAGAGGAGCCAACACAGCCGGGTCTTCGATTGCTGAACGCCAAAATGCCAGAGTTGTGACGAGTAGGACCAGGCCAAGTAGGACTAACCCTCCGCCGATCAGATTGACCGACAGTTTGGATGCAATAAGTAGCCCAATAGTCACGGTTGCCATTCTTTCACGCACCCACGCCGAAAGCGTGTCTCCCCTGCTAGGGAACCAATTATTCAGTGGCAGTGAGGAAATCAGAAATATGTCGGCCCACCGCCACTACTTCGATGAGGAAACCATCATGACCTTCAACACTTTGTATCTCTTTATGTGCGTTTCGGGGGTCTTTATTTGTCAAGAGCGACTGGATTAACTGCTGCTGATATGCGGGATACAAGATGTCTGAGTCGATACTGACAGTCAAGGTAGGCGCCTTGATTCGACTAAGGGCTGCATCTAGCCCGCCTCGGCCTCGACCAACGTCATGTAGATCCATAGCCTTTCCGATGTACAAATAACTGTTCGCATCAAATCGGCGAACCAAGCGATCTCCGTGGTGATCGAGATATCCCTCGACTTCAAAGCGAGAGAACAAATCAATGCCGTCAGAGTTGAAGTTCTGGTCTTTCAATTGACGACCAAACTTCTCGTTGAATTTTGAGTCAGTTCTGAAGGTGACTTGCGCAATCATGCGTGCGACCGAAAAACCATTCCATGGTCCGCCATCTGGGCCAGAGCTGTAATAGTCGCCGTTCTGGTACGCCGGGTCCATCAGTAACGCACGACGACCAATTGAACCCCATGCGATCTGTTGTGCACTTGCCTCGGCACATGTAGCAACTGCGATGAGAGCACGAACACGCGTGGGAAATGTAATCGCCCATTCAAGTGCCTGCATGCCACCCATCGAACCACCGACAACTGCTCGCCACGTGTTGACGCCGAGCGCGTCAGCAAGGGATGCTTGCGCGCGCACCATGTCACGAATAGTGACAACAGGAAAGCGAAGTCCATATGGCTTGCCGTCGTCTGGATGAGGCGATGCAGGACCTGTTGAGCCTTGACATCCGCCAAGCACGTTTGAACACACAACGAAATATTTATTGGTGTCGATTGCATGGCCTGGGCCAACAACACCTTCCCACCAACCGGGCGTTGCATGACCTTTGCCAGCAGAACCAGTTACATGGCTGTCTCCCGTCCATGCATGACACACGAGAATTGCATTGGAAGCGTCCTCATTCAAAGTGCCCCAGGTTTCGTACGCAATGGTGACATCACGCAATGAACCGCCACCTTCAAGCGAGAAAGGACGCGACTGAGCGAATTGGTGAAATTGACGATGACCATCGGGCTGATCAGATGACCAGCCTCCAGAGGCTGGGTACGGCGCAGGGTCATGACGGTATGACTCGTTCATGTGTCCCCTTTCGTCGGTACTAAATATCTGTACGAAAGAGAGACTGCTGGCCTGTTGCTCCGCTGGATTGCGGAACCACATCCCTTACCTTTCGATAAGGAGGCACCGTGCGCTTGTCACCCCGGTTGCCGGACCAATTGGTCTCTCTTAATGTGAGATTGAGACTAGCGGTGTTCGGCGTCGTTAGCGAGGTGTTTTGGCAATCCGACAATGTCGGTGAAGTCGTCGAATGCCGTGATGGTCGAAAGATGGTCTCTCAGAGTGCCAAACGACTGCAATCTCTCATATGCGTCGCCCAACGCTTTCGTGGCCGAGAGCAGCCCAGACAATGGCGACACGATGAGCGTGAACCCTCTATCGGCCAATTCAGACGGGCTCAATAATGGCGTCTTGCCCTTTTCGACCATGTTGGCCACCAACACGACATCGGGCAAGGCCGCTGCAATCTCGTCAAGTTCAGACAGTGATTGTGGCGCCTCAACGAATACGGCGTCGACACCAAGGTCGCGGGCCATACGCCCACGTTCCAATGCATCTTTGAGTCCGTTAACTGCACGAGCATCAGTTCGGGCCGTAAGAAAAATGTCAGAACGAGTTTTCATCACGGTTGTCAGTTTCGCCAACCACTCTTCAGCAGGAACAACTTGCTTTCCGTCCATGTGGCCGCACTTCTTTGGCCACACTTGATCTTCAAGGAACATTCCGCTCGCGCCAGCAGATTCCCATAGCTCGGTAGTGACTTGCACATCTCGCATATCGCCGTAGCCCGTATCCGCGTCGACAACGACACTTAATTCAGGAACAGCAGCACATACACGCCGTGCGACGTCTGCCATATTTGACTGATTAACAATGCCAATATCCGGTTCACCCAACAGTGTTCCGGCAACGGCAAAGCCCGAGACAAAAACCGTATGAAAACCGGCACCTCGCGCGAGAAGCGCAGATAGCGGATCCCACACGCCTGGCATCAATACTGATTCGCCGCCAGCAAGGCGTGAACGCAATGATGCAGCGTGAGTCACTTCGCGCCGAGTGTGTCTATGGCGTGTTGCTTCAATCGCTTGTAATCGACTTTGCCATTTGGTGCGCGCCCAATGGTTGATACAACAACCACATTACGAGGAGCCTTGTACGCCGCGAGTCGAGCCTTCACGTGGGCTGACAAAACATCGAGGGTTGGAGTTTCGCCAGGTTCGGCTTCTACAACTACACAAATGGTTTCACCGAAGCGTGTGTCTGGAATACCCACCGCTACTGCATCACGAACTGACGAGTGGGTCTTCACCATCTCTTCTACTTCTTCTGGAAAGACTTTCTCTCCGCCAGTATTGATGCATACAGAACCACGTCCAAGGAGATGCAGAGTGCCGTCTTCATTGACTTCTGCCCAGTCACCAGGCACAGTCCAACGTCGTCCTTCAAAGGTGCGGAATGTTTGAGCAGTTTTGACTTCATCTTTGTAATAACCAACCGGAATAGCCCCACCAACGGCAACTAAACCGCTCTCACCAGAGCCTGGCTGAACTCGTTTTCCATCTTCTGTGAAGACAACGCAGTTTGGACCAAGTGCGAACTGCGCGGTTTTTGGTGCAGCACCTTTAGCTGCAACCGACATTCCCATACCGACTGCTTCAGATGAACCAAAACTGTCAGTGATGAGCATCTGTGGAATGTGCTCAAGAAGAGCGTTCTTGTTCTCTTGACTCCACATGACACCAGATGATCCCATCTGTACAACACTTGAAAGATTCCATCGATCTGGATTTGCATCAAGTGACTCAAGCATTGGACCAGCAAACGCCTGACCAACGATGACGATTGAATTGACAGCTCGATCTTGCACGGTTTGCCACAACAACGCCGGGTCAAAGTTACGATTCGGCATCGTGACGATGCACCCACCCATTGCGAGTGTGATGAAAGAAGAAAACTGGCCGGTGCCGTGCATCAATGGGCATGCAACAAGAGCCCGCAGACCAACACCACCTGGCTGAACCCGCGCGATTACCTCTTCAAGTGAATCTGCTGGAGCCACACCCGTAATGGCGTTGCCGCCTCGGCCAAGAACTTGCAGTAGATCTTCTTGACGCCACATGACGCCTTTCGGCATGCCTGTAGTTCCACCTGTATACAAAAAGAGCATGTCATCATCCGACAACGGAGTCGGTGGAACAATGTCTGCAACAGTTTTTGACACCACTGTGTTGTAATCAACTGCCCACGATGGCAACGCTGTTCCCGATTCATCCGGGACCATGTACCAACGCTTGACCTTTGGTAAAGCGGGTCGAACCTGTGCACACAGATCTGCAAAGACCGCATGGAACACAACTGCTTCTGCATCAGAGTTATCAAACAGATATGTGATCTCTTCAGGGCCATACCGATAGTTCGTGTTTACCGGAACAAAACCCGCCAGGTATGAAGCGAATGTTGACTCAAGGTATTCAGGACAGTTGTATAAATAATGAGCAACCTTTGCTTGGCTTCCCATTCCGGCTTCCAACATGTCAGCAGCCAATGCGTTAGACCGTTGATGAAAATCGCCCCACGAATACACAACGTCGCCGAACATCTGTGCTGGACGAGCTGGGTCTGCTTTCGCAATCCCTTTCCACATCACGCCGTAATTCCAAGTAACCATCTCACTACCCCCCAAGGTTTGATTTGCTTCACAGAACCGTAGCAAGTCCCCTAGGTCTGCCCATGAGCGGGTTATTGCGCCTACGATTCTGGCGTGCGGACATTAACCAAGAAGGAAATTGAGACCCTCTTGGAAACATACGACCATGACCCCGCAGGCAGCCTGCGCACTGCAATTGGTTCGCTTCTCGAAGTTGAATGCCCCACGTGGGAGTCAATGACGTCTCTATTACCAGCTAGTTACACCGCTACCGGATCGCTCGCACGTCGCGAAACCACAGCTATGGACGACCTTGTTAAACAGTTAGTTGAACACCGCGGTCTATAGAAGCGACAGAGCTCCGTTTTCAAGACCTTGAATGATGTGCCGAGTCGCCATTACTTCAAACATCTTGTCTCCGCGTTCTGTGCGCCCAACAATCTGTGAAGCAATGACAGCCATTACTAGACCTGAAATGGCTTCTCTGCGGTAATGGTCTTTAATCCATTCATGATCAACAGCGTGACCGAACGATTCGATACCAGCGATATACAAATCAACAAGTTCCCACTCGTGTGCACGTCTGTCATCTGGCAATAGTCCTGCCCCAATGAAATAGGCAAGGTCGCCGACGCCGTTTCCGTGGCCAGGGGTTTGCCAATCCACTACAGCGCACGGCACTCCATCAGCGGTGGTAGCAAACATCAAGTTGTCGAGTCGGTAGTCGCCATGCGTGACGGTGAACGGTTCGTCTTTTGCAGCTACGTACGCAGGAATCAAACTCTCAAGTTGATTCACAAAGTCAAGTCCGTCCTGGCCGGTCTCAGCCAAAATAGCGTCGTTGTATATTCCCAAGAATCCGGGTTTAAACAATGAATAGAGTCCGTGCAATCGAGCCCCGTCTTCTGCATCGCGTCGCTGTAACCAGTCAATGTTGAAAAGGGTTGGGTCGTTCCAGCGTGGGCCGTGCAAACGACTGAGTTCCGTCACTGCAAGACGAGCCTCTTCAATTGTGCAGCCCCTAATTTGATCGCCTTGCTCAGATGGAGACATGTCTTCGAGAACAATTGCGATATCGCCGCCGGCTTCATTCCAATCCGCGAAGAAGCAATGCGGTGTCCGTACGTCAAGCGATGACGCCACCTCGTTGTAGAACTTCACCTCCCGCTCGTAGTTACGAAGACCGATACCTGTTGCTCGACTTGTCGGATCTGGAGAAGCCATCTTCACAACAACCGATGAAGGAACAGACGAATCGTCTGAGGTCAGTGCGAAGCGCAAGTTCATACCTACTTGCCCCTCGCCGATACGTTTCGGAGGGCTTGCAGAGATATCTGCCCCGAACACCTCCCGCCAAAATTCAGAATCAATGCTGTCTTCGGTGTATTCCCTGTGCCCCACGACACCTACCGTAGTCGCTATATCTGGCGCCGATAGTGTTGCAATCGCATGGTGCGCAAACTGCTATCCCCCCGTTGGATCCTTATTCATGTCGGCGTTGTGTCACTTGTTTTCCTCATGCTTAATCTTGGTTTTTGGCAATTAAACCGTCTCGACAAAAAACGTGAATTCAATTCAGTTCTCAGTGCACATTCCTCAACACCAGTTCAAACACTTGATTCAGCAGTGCCAGACAAATGGGACCAAGCAGAAAGTGAGTGGAAGAGGGTCAGTGTTACCGGTTCATACGACTTTTCGAAGGCCGTCACTGTCATCAATCGTTCCCAGGATGGTACTGCTGGCTACAACTCCGTAGTGCCGTTCACTTCACTGAACAACAGAACCATCCTTGTCAACAGAGGGTTTGTTCCACTTGTTATGGAACCCCCGGTAGCACCAAGTGATGAAATAGAAATCGTTGGATACCTGCGCGCTTCACAGGCTCGGTCGGCACTCGGCCCTATCGACTCTAAAGAACCCGGCAATACAGAGTTTCAACGTCTTGATATTCCGCTCATTTCAGCTCACGTTGGTAAAACCATCGAACCAATGTTCCTGCAACTGATTGCGGAATCACCCGCTAATGCATCGCAGTGGCCAGCCAAAGTGGCACTTCCGCCTCTCGACGAAGGCACTCACATGTCGTACGCGCTTCAATGGTTCTTCTTCTGTTTAGTGGCGCTCACCGCGTGGGTAGTTGTTGTGAGACGAAAAATCTCACAAGTTAATGCTTTAACTCAAGTGCAAACATCCGCCTGAACTGTTCCACAACGTCTGGGCTCTTGTGCGCTGGGCTCAAAGTTCGGTACACGGTGTCAACATTGACTGCTAGTCGCCCAAATTCTCCCCATTTTTCAAAACCATTTAATGCAATGTCACGCGCTGCATCCCATGCATCCATCCCACCGTTGTAACGCTCGGTTGCTTCGCTCTGAACAAACGAGAGATAGTCACGAATCGCTGTAACTCCGGCCTTGTCAGTCAACGGGCCATGCCCCGGAACAATGTGGTCAACGTCTGATGCACAGATGAGATCACACGCAGCGATCCAATTATCTAGAGGCCCCACCCACACCACTGGGGTACCGCCAATAAACAAGATGTCGCCGGTGTAAACAGTCTTTGCATCTGGGACAAACACCAATGTGTCGCCTTGTGTATGAGCAGGTCCAACCTCAACCAATTCGATTGTGCGGCCGCCAACTTCGCAGCTGTATTTGCCGGAAAAGGTAGTGGTAGGCAGCACGGGAGTGATGCCCTCAAAATCAAACTCACCAAAGAAATGTCGGAACAGATCTCCGATTTCACCTGGTGCACTATTCAGCGCGGCCAACATGGCGGGTGGAACTTCTGACATCTCATGAGCTGTTGCTTGCGAAGCAATGATGTTTGCTCCGGCAATTAACTCATTTCCGTAGCAGTGGTCACCGTTCGCATGTGTATTCACCACTGTTGTTATTGGCGCGCCGTGCGTGGCAGAGACCATCGAATCAAGCATCCGTTGCGTTATTTTCAAATCAAACAACGTGTCAACAAGCAGCGACGCACCATCGCCAACGATCAGCCCAGCATTTGACCAACCCCAACCGCCATCTGGTTGCAAGTAGGCGTGACAACCGTCGCCCAGTTCATGAAGTCCCAGTGTGTAGCTCATTTCAATGTCTCCCCTATTGCTCTACCAATTCGTGCTGCCTCAATGACCACAGGTCCGGCCGGCGAGCATGTTGGCACACTGTGCAATATAGACGAGTCTGCAATGTAGAGATTCCCCACTCCGCGCACCTTTCCATCGGCTTCGACTATGTCGCGACAGGAGGAAGCGGCATGAGAAACCACTGCCAGATGAGTTGAGATCCATTCATCAAGATCTGCATTCTTCATTACGTCAAGGGCTTCAACCGTGGTTCCCTCCGAGTCAACCAGCACCCGTTCCGAGATAGCGGCAAAAGAGGCGCTCATAACGGTTGCAATCAACTCACGTACGGCCTCACGCATTGCTACTCTGTCGCGAATTGTTGCCAACATGTTGAAATCATTCTGCATTGCAGTGCTCGACCTCCACACACCACCACGTGACTCAGGATCCATTAGTGAAACGGAGATCAAACCATTCGTTGCATCTGCTGCGTTTGTTCGTTCGTACGCAACTGTTAGTAACTGAGCGCCTGCAGACGACGACGATTCACGAACCACCGTTGCATCAAATCGCTGAGTTGTTTGATTCTTCAGCTGCACCGAGAACGTGATTGTCGGATGATTCTGAAGACCATCACCTATTCCGGACACTGCACGCTCGAGAGAAGAATGAAGGAGCAGTGCTGGTGTTGCAAGCGCGCCTGCGCACATTACGAACAGCGAACCTTCAATTGCTTCATTAGTGGTGTGAGCAACGGTGATAGCACGCTGGGCATGCTCTAGATACGTTGCTGGCTCCGCGATGACAGTTACCCTGCCTTCCTCGACCAAATGTTGCACCGCGCGCCCAGGGTTCCATCGCCCACCGTTCCACCACAATCTGCTGTATCGACCATTCTCAGCCAGAAGGGCAGTTCCCACTTGACCACAATCTGTTTCTGTGGCCATTCGGGTAAGGCCATGCAAGAACGGAGGTTCTTCACCTGTTAGCAACAGTCCGTTTATGGCGCTTCCACCGCCAAGAACCTGAGCTTGAACGTATGGCTTATCTTCTCCACCATCAACCAGAGTTGTCTGCACATCGCGAGACAGTGCCTCATCGGCAAGAACATTGAAGAATGCTGGCTCGTCATCGTGCGTGCTGGATTGGCCAGGCTCAACAAGAACGATGGGATGCGACGTCATTGCAGCAAGTGTGGAAACAACTGTGCATCCGGCAGTTCCTCCACCAATAACAACTATTGGCAATTGTGATGCCATGACTATTTCGCCGATGAATCAGGCAAAGAAGATTCAAGAGAAGTTAAGTGCGCGGCGTCGTTGTAACGAACAAGCCTCCACTTACTTCCTTCGACATGAACAATCTCAGTAAGTGAAGTATTGAGAGTGTGTAGTTCGAATTTTCCAGTTTGATGCATCTGCAAAGTATGTCGCATGACGGCGTCAACTACTCCCCCATGACATGCAACAACAATTGTTTCTCCTTCATGACGACGAACTGTCTCTCGCAATGTGCGCACCACCCTGGTATGAAATTGGCCAACAGTTTCGCCACCCGGAAACATCACTTCATCAGGGTCTGACCATGTGGGTGTACCAAACTTGGCCACATAGTTGTCCCACGAGATTCCGTCTAAATCAGGACCTGGATCATGTTCACCCCAGCCAGCATCGATACCGATAGGCATTGACCCAAGGGCTGGAGCCAAAATTTGTGCAGTCTCCACTGCACGCGGAAAATTACTAGACATCAACACGGTTGCGGTTACGTCGCGCCCAGATATCAGACGATCGCGCAGGGCTTGCACCTGAAGTCGGCCGAAATCTGTGAGGCCGGTACACGTGCGTGACCCGCCGAGGAAACGCTCTACCGTTGCACGTGATTCACCGTGACGAATAAGAACAAGTCGAGTGTTGGACACAGCGACTTACGCCAGCTTCTCGACAAATGCCTCTAATTGCCGCAAGTTGCGACATTCATAGACACCATCAGTATGAGTGCCGTATTCACCAACAATTGAGTCGCCCGTGTTCCAGTAGGAACGAGGTTCCGGATTCAGCCAGTAGACATGGCGCGCCTTCTGGCGAATCTCTTTGATGACCCATGCTTGAGACGCGTGGTAGTTGTTTCGGGCATCACCGAGCAACAGAACAGTCGACTTCGGATTGATTTCTTTACCGTACTTGTCCCAGAACACTTCAAAGGCGTGACCATAGTCAGAATGGCCGTCAACCCAAATAACGTCTGCTTCCGTATTGATGCGGTGGATCGCTTCAGAGATGTCTTCAGTCTTTTTGAAGTATTCAGTAACCTCATCAATTCCGTCGATGAACACAAACGCCCGAACCTTTGAGAACTGGTTTGAAATCGCATACACCAGCATCAACGTAAAGCGAGCAAATGCTGCAACTGAGCCTGAAATGTCAGCGATAACGATCAATTCTGGTTTTGCAGGGCGTGGATACTTGAACTTCGGTTCAGCTGGCACGCCGCCGTAGGCCAGGCTGTGACGAACCGTATTGCGAAAATCAAGAGGTCCCTTGCGGCCATGGCGACGCTTACGTGCCAACCGGGCTGCAAGTTTGCGAGTCAATGGTTGGAGAGACTTCTTCAGGTTCTGCATCTCGTCACGACTTGCATGCATGAACTCAACATCTTCAGGAAGCGGCTTACGCAATGTCTTAGCCATTGCTTCTGCGCCACGATCAGCCACTAAGCGACGACGAATCTCTGCTTCAACTTCTTGCTTAAACTTTTCAATGCGGTCGTTGTACTCGTCTTTTTCAAGACGCTCTTCAAGTTTGGTGAGTTCACCGCCAACTTCTTTCTTGCTGGCTTCCATGAGCTTGTCGAGCATGCCGTCAAGGTCAAGGTTGCGCAAAGTGCGATAGAGGTAATAGGTTCCGCCAACGGGACGACCCGGCTCCATGCCTGCAAAGCGCTGAACAGCTTGACGTGCCAAAGCACGCATCAGGGCTTGATCGCCGTTCATCAGAGCATTCATAAGAATGTTCATCAATTCTTCTGGAGTGAGCGAATCCATTCCGCCAGCGCCGCCGTTGCCTTCGCCCTTCATCTGGGCATCTTGCATTTGCTGTAGCAAGTCGTCGATGCTGCCTTCTCCGTCACCATCAGTGATGGAGTACTCAGGGCCGCGCAAACTGAAGTACACCTCGAAGACAGTCTCGAATGAACGCCAGTGCGCCTGGTTCTTTACAAGGGTTGCCCCGAGTGCGTATTTAAATGCCTCGCGGTCCTCTAGCGGGATATGCGAAATGGCATGCATGGCGTCCAAGTTCTCGGTGAGACTCACTGGCAAGCCAGCATTTCTCAACTCGATGATGAACCCCGACAGAAGATCGAGCATGCGTCAGCGCCGTTCTATTCAGTCGTCAGACAGCTCTTTGGCTGCCTTGGCGATGTCTGATTGGTACTTCAACAGAACGTGGAGAGTTTCCTTGGCCTGTTCAGCATTGACCGAGTCAAGTCCGAGCAGAACCAATGTGCGCGCCCAGTCAATTGTTTCGCTCACTGAAGGCGCCTTCTTTAGGTCGATCTGGCGAATACTGCGAACAATGCGTGCGATCTGATCTGCAAGCATTTCGGTAACACCAGGAACCTTTGTAAGAACAATCTCTTTTTCACGTTCCATTTGTGGGTAGTCAACATGAAGGAACAAGCAACGACGCTTGAGGGCTTCAGACAACTCACGGGTGTTGTTTGATGTCAAGAAGACCAAAGGAATCTGAGTTGCGGTAATTGTTCCGAGTTCAGGAATCGATACTTGGTACTCAGAGAGAATTTCAAGCAACAGAGCTTCAGTTTCAACTTCAACACGGTCAACTTCGTCGATCAAAAGAACAACTGGCTCTTTTGAGGTAATCGCCTCAAGAAGAGGACGTGTCAAGAGAAATTCAGAGCCGAAGATGTCTTCATGGATATCGCTCCATGCGTCTGAGTTGCGGTCTGCCTGAATACGAAGCAGTTGCTTCTTGTAGTTCCACTCGTACAGCGCCTTCGATTCATCAAGTCCCTCGTAGCACTGCAAACGGATGAGCTTGGCGCCAAGTAGTTCGGCGACGCTCTTAGCCAATTGGGTCTTACCTGTACCGGCGGGACCTTCTACAAGAATTGGCTTGCCAAGACGTTCTGCCAGGAATACGACTCCGGCAATCCCGTCGTCTGCGAGGTAATTGACGTCCTTGAGGCCGTCGCGGACAGATTGAACAGATTCGAAGCGGTTATCCATAAGTCTTCCAATCTAGTGGGGGGTGTCTGAATTAAAGGCATTGGGCCACAGAGCCGCGTACCCCCTTCCACCTAGTCACAGCCCCTAACCTTCCAGTCATGTTCAAGGACACACTTATCGTCGCAATCGGGACAGCCATGTCTCGCCTCACGGGGCTATTGCGGGTCGTGGTGTTCGGAATCATCATTGGACAAACTGCTCTTGCCGACGCATTTGACGGAGCTAACAATTCCCCGAACTCAATTTATGAACTTCTTGTCGGCGGTCTTCTTGCTGCAAGTCTGGTTCCCCTCTTCACTCGCTTTGCCGAAGATGACGACGAGGAAGCAACGAATGCAGTGGTGTCTGTCTCCCTTATTGTTCTTGCAATCGCTACCGCCATTGCAGTGGCCGCTGCACCTTTAATCTTCCGTCTGTTTTCGTTACAGGTCAGTCCACTTGTAGATCCGGAACAGTTCCGTCACGCCGGCACGCTGATGTCACGAATCTTTCTCATTCAGATCTTCTTCTACGGTCTAACAGCAATTGGCTCAGCACTCCTCAATTCACGGCGCCACTTTTTTGCCGCTGCATGGAGCCCAGTTCTTTCAAACGTCATCACCATCACAGTGCTTCTCATCATCCCGTTCACTCGTGACGGAACACCCAGCCTTGAAACAGTTCTTTCAGACCACACCTTTTTCTGGCTGTTCACTATGTCTGCAACGGCAGGCGTTATGGCAATGGGATTAGTGCTAATCCCCGCTCTGAAACGCGCCAACATCGCTATTCGTTTCACCCCCAACTTTGGCCACCCTGCAGTGCGCACCATGATCAAGCTTTCTTCATGGACCTTCGGGTACGTGGTGACGAACCAAGTGGCCCTAGTTGTCATTAAGAACCTGGCTGAACCAGGTAGCGGAAACCAAGATGCCTACAGCAAGGCATTCACATTCTTTATGTTGCCTCATGGCCTTCTTGCAATTTCAATTGCCACAACGTTTGTTCCGGAACTTGTCCGACGTGTGCGTGCCGGAGACAAAGCTGGTTTCAAGTCATGGCTTACTTCCGGAGTGCGGTGGATCAGCATTCTCACAATTCCTGCATCTGTAGCAATTGTCATTCTCGCCCATCCAATTATCAGCGCAATCTTGGAACATGGGCACTTCAACTCAATCGCTTCTCACAACACTGCTCGTGCGCTCGCCGGATTCTCTGTCGGACTAGCTGGCTTCTCTGTTTACATTTTCTGCCTTCGTGGCTTCTATGCACATGGCGACACTCGCACACCGTTCTATATCAACCTGTTCGAAAATGGCTTGAACATCATCTTGGCATTGTTCCTTGTCGAGCGACATGGAGTTCTTGGATTAGGACTTTCGTTCGGAATCGCCTACATGATCGCATCTGTTGTCGTTTTGTGGCTGCTACACAAGAAGTATGAAGCCGTCCAGTGGCTCAGTCTTCTTTCGCTGATCTGGCGTGCCACCGTGGGTAGCGCAGTAATGGGTGCAGCCGTGTGGGGGTTAGAGCATGTCTTGGAACCACGTTCAGGAATGTCACAACTTGCCGAACTGTTCCTCTGTATCGGTGCAGGTCTTTTTGTCTACATCGTTTCCCTCTACGCACTGCGCGTACCTGAAATGCACAACCTTGCTTCAGTGTTACCGTCGCGCGGAACAGACCACGAAACTACTTTGAACTAGTCACTGGTTCACGAGTACAACAAGGTCGTCACGATGTACGGTCTCGACAACTGCAAGATCCGTTAGATCAGCAGTGCGCTTACCCATACTCGCTGCAGCTACATCTGATGACATGGCCGTTAGACCCCGAGCCAGCAAATCACCCGTTTGAGTAACGACTTCAACAACTGCACCCACATCAAACGAGCCTGTTACCGCAGTAACGCCAGCTGGCAACAGAGAAGTGCCCCGCAAAACCAAGGCATCACGTGCGCCAGCATCAACAACTATCGAACCTTCAACCTCAGCTGCAAAAGCAATCCATAACTTCCGAGCTGACAACTGACGATTGTGTGGCAAGAATCGGGTGCCTACAGCATCGCCATTAATTGCAGCCATTACGGCTGAATCAGATTCAGCAGCAGCAATCACTGCTGTTACGCCAGACCAAGAAGCGATACGAGCAGCAGCCAGTTTCGACGCCATACCACCACTACCTCTGTCGGAACCAGCTCCTGATGCCGACACCGACAAAAGTGGGTCATCGGCAGCAACAACCGAGATCACTGTTGCATCGGAATTTGTTCGTGGGTCAGACGTGTACAGCCCTGCAGTATCTGTGAGCAGCACCAGCAGGTCGGCAGACACCAGATGAGCGAGAAGAGCTGCAAGGTGATCATTGTCGCCGTATCGAATTTCATTGTTTGCTATCGCATCGTTTTCATTGATGATGGGAACGCAACCCAGCTCGAGTAGTCGACCAATGGTGTCACGGGCATGTAGATACTGTTGGCGATCAACAAAGTCATGTGGCACCAAAAGCACCTGGGCTCCGACAAGTGCGAACTGTTTGAGAGCAGTGTTATATGCAGCCATTAGTTGTGGTTGACCAACAGCTGACAACGCCTGAAGAGAAAGAACATCATTGGGACGTTCCGCCAACCCGAGCCCGGCTACGCCCGATGCGACCGCACCGGATGTCACCAATAAAACCTCATGTCCTTGCGCACGCGCTGCAGCTAGCTGCTGTGACACAAGCTGAATTACTTCAGTCTTGATGTGACCCTCTGAGTTGGTGAGGGAGGAAGTGCCCACTTTGACGACGACGCGCATCGCTACAGCATCACACTTCTGGCACGAATTCGAAACTGAATTGTGCAACCCAGACTACGTCGCCCTCTCGGACCCCTGCTTTAGACAGCAATTTGGGTATTCCGAGCTTGGCGAATTTTTCGTCGATGTAGTTCAAAGCAACAGGCGTAGTGACGTCGTTCAGCGCCACAACCCGCTCGGCATTGCGTCCGTGAATGCGGTACTCGTTCTCCCCCATCTGTTCCACCCAGGCATGCTCTGTATCAGGGCGCATGATGATGGTGGCTTCGACTGTTGGCTCGGCTGCACGCGCGTACTTCACTTGTTGGGCGAGAGAGCCGATAATGCTTCGAACGTTGGTCATGGTGATTGCAGACATCGACGGATGTGGCCACGCTGCCAAAGTGTCAGCATCAATACTGTCGGTCTTTGTGCCCACAATGAGGAATGGCCTTTCGAGAAGGTCTGGGCGATAATTCCCAACTTCGTGCTGCAAGATGCGCAACTGCTCGTCAGGTGCTATGCCGTCAAGTGCGACAAGGTCAATGAGATAACAAAGAACGCGCGCACGCTCAATGTGTCGAAGAAATTGATGACCTAATCCGCGGCCTTCACTTGCACCCTCAATCAAGCCAGGAATGTCGGCCATGATGAACTCTGTTGTGTCGTCAATGCGAACAACACCAAGATGTGGCTCAAGAGTGGTGAATGGGTAATTCGCAATCTTTGGTTTTGCAGCAGACACCGTGCTGATAAAAGTGCTCTTTCCCGCATTTGGGAAACCAACCAATGCAACATCGGCCATTAACTTGAGTTCCAATTTCAACCAACGCTCGGTTGCCTCTTCACCCTGTTCAGCAAACGTTGGTTCACGACGACGGTTGTTGAAGAACTTTGCGTTTCCTCGTCCGCCGCGACCACCAGGAGACGCCAACCACTTGTCGCCATGATTCACAAGATCAGCCAACACTTCGCCGGAATACATATCGCGGGCAACAGTTCCCTCTGGCACGGCAATTATCAAGTCTTCGCCACGACGACCGTGAAGGTCTTTACCTTTTCCGTGCACTCCATCTTTCGCACGACGGTGCGGGTGATCACGAAATGCCAGCAATGATGCAACGTTGCGGTCGGCGACAAGCCAGACATCGCCGCCCTTGCCACCGTCACCACCGTTCGGGCCACCCATTGCTTCAGGCCCTTCGCGACGGAACGCCACGCAGCCAGCTCCGCCCTGGCCACCTTTGACATTCAGTTGGGCTTCGTCGACAAAAACACTCATAAGACTGTCTCAAGGCTACTGGCGCATCGTCGTCCATCTCGGCGACACACCACTCACCTATCGTGGTGATGTGGAAAAGGATTCGACTACAGACCGCGCAGTGACCTGGGTCTCCACCATGTCGGGCTTTAATGCCGATTTGGGCATCACCGTGGCACATGCAGACTCCTGGGCCGGTATCGGCACTACAGACATTGCAGATCGTTCAACACGCGAAGCTGCCCTTGCTGGCGCTCTTGCCCCACTTGCTACTCACGCAGTTGGACCTGGCCATCGAGCAATCCCCGAAGATGCAGACCCATACCGCACCTGTTTCGAACGTGACCGTGACCGCATCTTGCACGCATCTTCTTTTCGCCGACTTGCCGGAAAAACTCAAGTGTTTGTATTCCCCGATGATCATCAACGCACTCGACTAACTCACGCACTTGAAGTTGCCCAAGTAGCCGTATCAATCGCGCGTGTGCTGCGACTCAATGTTGCTCTCACAGAAGCAATGGCATTGGGTCACGACTGCGGTCACGGCCCAGGCGGTCATGCCAGTGAAGACGCGCTTTCGCCGTACATCGACGGCGGCTACGACCATGCTGTGTGGGGTGCAGACAAAGTTCTCGTTCCGCTCAACTTGTGCATCGAAACGCTCGACGGAATTCGCAATCACAGTTGGTCACGACCAGCCCCACAAACTGCCGAAGGCGAAGTTGTCAGTTGGGCAGACCGCATTGCATATGTATGTCACGACTTTGAAGACGCAGTTGACGCCGGGATTGTCACACCAGACCAATTACCCCGCCTCGTACGCGAACGTTGCGGCAGCACCCGACGCGAACAACTGGGCGCCTTCATCACCGGAATGATCAATGCAACAGCACATTCAGGTCGCATTGGCATGGAGCCTGATGTCGCTGAAGCGTTGTCGTTGTTTCGGCAATTCAATTACGAACGCATTTATGATCGACCCGAATCAAAGGCTCAAGCCAACAGCGTTATCAGTATGTTGCGCACTCTTATCGACCACTACATCAAGACGCCACTGCTATTGCCTGCTTGGCACGAGACACCGTTCGAACCAGGTTCACTTGCGGCAATCACCGAAGCCGTCTCTTATGTTGGAGGCATGACCGACCGCTTTGCATGCCGCCAAGCAGTCACCCTGCTTGATTACCCGACGGACAAACTTCCACAGGGCATCGACACCTTGATGTCAGACCAATAGATTCCAGAAACGCAAAAGGCACACCCGAAGGTGTGCCTTTTGAAAGATATTTGGTTTAGTTATTCAGCAGTTGGCTCGATAGGCAGAACGTCAACAATTTTGCGGCCTTTACGCTCGCCAAACTTTACGTTTCCATTCACCATTGCGAACAATGTGTCGTCTTTACCAATGCCGACGTTCTTACCTGGATGGGTGCGAGTGCCGCGTTGACGAATAAGAATTGTGCCTGCTGTAATGAGTGTTCCGTCGAACACCTTTACGCCAAGTCGTTGTGCATTTGAGTCGCGGCCGTTACGTGTAGAACCGCCGCCTTTAGTCTTTGACATGGTTGATCAGCCTTTCGCGATGGATGTGATTTCAACAAGAGAATATTGCTGGCGGTGACCAAAGCGACGACGCTGGTTGGTGCGCTTTTTGTACGTGAAGCCGTTGATCTTCACTCCCTTTTCGGTACCGATGACGCGTCCTTTAACGGATGCGCCCTTCAACTGGTCTGGAGTTGAGAGCACCGTGGTGCCGTCAACAAGGAGAACGGGTGTGAGGGAGACCTCGGTACCGTCTTCGACGTGCAAGAGCTCAAGCTGGACCTTTTGGCCCTGAGAGACTTTTTCTTGTTTGCCACCTGAGGCGATTACTGCGTACATAGCGGGTTTAAACCTATCTGCGGGTTGGGGTTACGACAATCGCCGAACCAATGTTTTAGAGGGATTGGAGGAATTTCTTAGTCGAGAAGGCCGAAATCGACCTTGAATCCGAGGCCAGCACATTCTGGACACTCAATGGCAAAGGCCGTAGACAGGCCCTCCCCGATTCGTTTACGAGTCATCTCGACGAGTCCTAGTTCTGAAATATCAAAGACTTGGGTTCGGGTCTTGTCACGACTGAGAGCTTGGCGGAAGGAATCGATGACCTTACGGCGATTGTCTTTGATCTCCATATCGATGAAGTCAATAACAATGATGCCGCCAATGTCACGCAGACGTAGCTGACGCGCCACCTCTTCGGCAGCTTCCAAGTTGTTCTGGAAAACCGTTTGTTCAAGGTTCGAGGTACCAACATTCTTGCCAGTGTTCACGTCGATAACTGTGAGGGCTTCTGTGTGTTCGATAATCAACGAACCACCTGATGGCAGCCACACCTTGCGGTCGAGAGCCTTATGCAATTGCTCGTGAATATGTTGAGTTTCAAACAATGAGATTGGTTCAACTTCACGGTCAAAGAATTCAATGCGATCTGCAAGTTCCGGGTTGAAAGCCGAGACATATCCATGAACTTCTTCGTACAGTGCCCAGTCGTCAATAAGGACACTGCGATATTCAGCATTGAACTCTTCACGAATAGTACGTACGGCAAGTTCTGGTTCGCGATACAACAATTCAGGACCAGTTGACTTAGCAGCTGCTTCTTCGATCTTGGCCCACTCTTCAAGCAGACGAGTCATATCAGCAGTGAGTTCATGCTCAGTTGCGTGTTCTGCAGCAGTACGAACAATGACGCCGTGATGTGCTGGCTTCACGCGATCAAGAATCTGACGCAAACGACGACGTTCAGTATCAGCAAGACGCTTTGAGATGCCGTAGGTCTTTGAATTGGGAATCAACACCACGAACCGACCAGGAAGAGAAACTTCCTGCGTGAGGCGAGCACCTTTTGCCCCAATTGGATTCTTCGTGACTTGGCACAAAATCATTTGACGAGAACGAAGGATGTGCTCGATACGAGCGGTGTCTTTCGTTTCAACATCTTCTGGGTCGTATTGCACGTCGCCGCGATACAAAACAGCGTTCTTTGGTGTTGAGATATCAACAAACGCTGCTTCCATTCCGGGAAGGACGTTTTGAACGCGACCGTGGTAGATATTTCCGTGAATCTGACCTACATCATCTGCCGGACGACTGACGTAGTGCTCCATAAGGCTGCGGCCTTCCATGACCGCTACCTGGGTGACTCCGTCACGAACTTGTACACACATTTGGTATCTGCCAACAGGACGACCATTGCGCTCACGACCTTTACGGCGTTCGATGATTTCAGCATCAACTTCTGGTCCGCGCAGAACTGGTCCGCCACCGGAACGAGATTTTCCACGACCACCGCGGCGACGCTTCTTGTTGCCAGAGGACTCACCATTTGAACTAGCAGCCGGAGCAGGTGCAGCCGACGGACGGGTGTCGCCAATCTGTGGCTTGCGGTTCGGGTCAGCTATCTGGCCAGCTGGACGAGCGCCAGGACCTTTCGGTGCAGTTTCTGCACTGGCAGAGCCATCAGCTGACTTTGTGCGATTTTTCCCACCACGAGAACCACGACGGCGCTTCTTCGGACCTGATGGGCCCTCGCCTTGCGTGCTTCTCTGATATGTGTCTTCGGCTGTCGATTTATCGGCAGAACCGTTCGTGTCCATGAAATTCCCTTCTCACGTCGCGCAAACAAGCGCGCCATGCGGATCTGGCTGCTGCCGTGAAGTGGCGCAACCGATCCTCGGCCATTTGTAAGGATAGCCCCGTTAGTTACCTGAAGCGCCGCATATGAACGCTTTGGACCATGCCAATCATGATCGCAAAGGCCACCGTGTGGGACCCGCCATAGGAAACAAAGGGCAAAGGCACCCCCGAAACAGGCGTAATACCCATTGTCATACCTATGTTCTGGAACCCCTGCCACAAAATGATGGTGAAGACGCCGGCGCAGAGCAACGTGCCGAGGCGGTCCTGGCACAGCTGAGCCGTGCGGTAGATCCGCCACAGGACGACGCCAAATAACCCAAGTACTATGCCCCCGCCCAACATGCCGAACTGCTCGCCAATGGCAGAAAAGATGAAGTCAGTTGATTGAACCGGAATAAACGAGCCATTGGTCAGTGGCCCAGACAGATACCCCTTGCCCCAGAAGCCACCTGTTGATACCGCACGCTTAGCAAAACGAACTTGCAAGATGAGTTGCTGCAAACTGGCCGAATCGGAGTTCTGATTCAAGAATCCTGTGATGCGACGCAACTGGTAATCCTTGACCAACCCAGAGACGACCCCTGCCACAGCAGAGACAACCGCAATGGACGTAATCAATGCGATGTACCTAAGGCGAGCGCCCGCAACGAGCAATACGCCCATTGCCGAAGCGACAAGAACAGATGCTGAACCAAGGTCGGGTTCGATACCTACGAGAAAAACAGGAACACCGATGATGAATAGAGCTTGAATGAATCTCTCATATGGAAGATCTTCCCCATCTTCTTCAGACAAAAATCCACATAAGAACAACAGTGATGTCGCTTTTGCTAGCTCCGACGGCTGAACCGCAATCGGTCCAATATCAAACGACAATCGGGCACCGCCTGTTACCGAGCCTGCGACGAAAACAAGCACCAATAAAAGCAGCGTGATCGCATAAAACATTTCTGCATTGCCTCGCAATTGCACGTAGTCGATCCACATGACAACCACCATCACCACAATGGCAATCAACACGAAAATGATTTGCCTTTGCACTGTTTGAAAGGGATCAACACCTCGATTCATCAACTTCATACGAGTCGCTGAATAAATGGCGAATGCTCCGATAATTGTTAATGCACCGACAGCTGACATCAGAATCCAATCGATGTTCCGGGTAGGTGCCGCAAAACCTCTCTTGATGTTGCCCAGGCCCGAGTCAGGCCGACGTGTAAACAATGTTCTGCTCATTAGTCACGCACCGAAGAACCAACGCCGACCAGGCACAACGGATTCGGCAACAACTGAGGCGACGCCACCGCATAACTAGCAGTGTCTAACGGGTCTGCAGGAACAGCCTTAGCCACACTCGTCTTTCCGGCGAGTGCGGTGTACACACACTTCACAACTGGCGCTGCAGCACGTGATCCGTACCCACTTTTTTCCAAATAGGCAACAACCGAATACGGCTGCTTAGGGTCTTTACTAAACGAACCAAATACAGAAGAGTCATTCCACGGAAGATTTCCAGCACCCTGGGCAGTGCCCGTCTTTCCCGCAATCGGCAATGACTTTTTAGGGTACGAGCGGAAAAGTTTTTCCCCAGTAGTTGAGTGATAGATATCAGAACGCACACCGGGGCCATTGATAACACGGGTCAATCCTTGAACAATTGGCTCAACGATTTCAGGTCTGGCGCCGATATCGCGAACAACTTGTGGTTCGGCAAAACTCTGCAACACTGTGCTCTTCGCAAGATCTACACGACCTGATTTTCCGTTCGGGGTACCAGGCGCCAAAATGGCGTGCACAACCCGCGGCCTCATTACGTAACCACCGTTCGCCAGGGTTCCGTACGCAACTGCTAACTGCAAAGGCGACGCAGACAACAAACCTTGACCAATTGAAAACTGAACATTGTCTCCGACATAGAAGCCCCTACCCTCGTCTTTGGCGATAGCGCCACTTGCGGCAAGACGTTGCTTCAGAGATTTGCTCGGAATCGTCCCAATGAACTCATACGGCAAATCTATTTCAGTCGGGGATCCGAACCCGAACAAGCGAACTTGTTCTTCAAGCACTGGCTTGTTTCCACGTTGCGTGAAAATCTGTTCACCAATCTTGTAAAAGAAAACGTCAGATGAAACAGCGAGCGCAGTCACAACATTGATACGACCGTATTTACACGGAGCACCATTTCCACATACTGCGTTCTTGAAAACGCACTTGACGTTCAGCTGACAACGTTCCTTAGGAATGCTCTCCAGTTTGTACGTTCCTTCGTCTTTCAATGTGTACTTAGTTCCACCAGCTAGTTGACCCGTGTTCAGAGCTGCATAAGCCACAAATGGCTTAAAAGCTGAACCCAAGTTGTAACGACCTGAAATTGCCCGATTCACCAAGATTGATTGGTCAGGGTCTTTCGTTGTTGGAAACAATTCAGCGAACTTCTCAGAGGAGATTCCTGCGTTAAACCAACGATTGTCAAAGTTCGGATAACTTGCCATCGCAACAACAGCACCAGTTTCATGATTCAACACAACTGTAGAACCAGCCGGGGCTTTGTAATACGTGATCTCAGGGTATGCGGGGTCTGGTTGCCCAAAGGACAACACTGATGGCGCTTCTGTACGACGACGCACCATTATTTCTGTCTGAAGTGCTTGTTCCGTAAATTGCTGAATATCCAGATTGATTGATAACTGAATGTCATTGCCAGGAATTGGTTCTTTGCGTTCAATCAACCGAAGTATTCGCCCGCGCGAATCCACCTCGTACTTGACATATCCGGACTTCCCTCGCAATGTCGATTCATAGGTCTGTTCAACACCAAACTGCCCAACGCGAGCATCTGGGTCGTACCCAAGATTCTTGTAGTACGTGGTTTCGCTTTCACGTATCGCACCGAGAAATCCGAGAATGTGACTCGCCATTGGTGCATACGGATACTCGCGTCGCCACGTTTCAATGATGTCAATCCCCGGATAATCCTCAGAGCGTTCCCGCAGGAATATTGCCAAGTCTTCTGAAACATCCTCTTTCAGTGGTACCGGTTGCAATTGGTTGTATCTCTTTGACACATAGCGATCTTCCAATTCCTCTACGGACATATTGAGAGCACCCGATAAACGATTCCACATTTGTTGGCGCGCTAAGGGCCCAGAAATCACCGCTCTGTCAAGAGTGATAGTTAGCAGTCGTTCGTTGTCAGCCATGATTCGGCCTTTAATGTCAAAAATACGCCCGCGCTCTGACGTCAATTTCACAGTACGTGTTCGCACTTCTTGAACGCGTTGTTCTAAACCTGGCGCATCAACGGCTTGCAGGAACCACAATCGAACAGTCAGCAATGAACCAAGAAGCATCGCGACGGTGGCAAGAATCGCTAAGCGCGACATTCTGCTTTCACGTGGCATTAGCGAGCAACCGCCGGTTCAGTGAGTGCCCATCGGCACAATCTCTCGGCCGGGACACATAGCAGTGCATTAAATAGGCCGACAATGAGAGCAACAAACAGAACACGCGCATTCAGAATTCCTGTTGCGCCCGTGATTGTGGAAGCGATCGGTAACAAAATCATTCCAATGGCGCTCGCGACAGAGCCGAGCAGCATGCGTGTCCACCACGTCGGTTCGTACACCAAGGATTGGCCGACGCCAGCGAGGTAGCCAACAATTGCAAACACTGCTGCACACAAGCCCATTGGCGTCGTGAGAACCAAGTCATACAACAACCCAATAATGAATCCGGCAATTGCGCCGACATCAGACCCGCGCGCAAGACCAGCAGATGCTGCAAGCAACACCATCACCTGCAAGCAGACGCCAAATGGTCTCATGTCGTTAAACACCGTTGTTTGTAATGCCAGCACCATTAAGCCAACTAGAACTAAACGCGCATAGCGATTCTCTGCAAACAACAACACTCGTTCGATCATCGCGTTACAACTCGTTCGGATGAGGGCTGGTACAACAAGATGCGAACAAAGTTCAAGTTCTTCAAGTTCGCTGCCAAAGTGACCTCAAGAATCGGCCCTAGCGTTCCTGTTCTATTCACAACTCGACTGACGGAACCAATAACAATGTCTGGTGGCGCAAGAGATGTTGCTCCACCAGCAGAGATAATTGGAGAACCAACGCGCACTGACCCAAATCTCGGTTGATTTTCTACAAATCGAACAATCGGGGTTCGTGAGATTCCTCTTCCCTCTAATGCTCCGGTCTCACGCAAAGGAACATCAAGTCCCGCCGGAACAGTGATTTCTGAACTCGTTGATTTACCTGGTTGATTCGGGCCTACATCTCCGGCTGGCACAGTCACTTCGCCAGGTAATGGTGCAAGGGTTGATGATGTTGCAATAGTCGCCCCTGGAACAAACCCAGGAATACCTGTTGTGGTGGTCACGCGCGGCAATGTTGTCGTAGTCGTAGTTGAAGTAGTTGTAGTGGTGTCACTCACTGGAGTTCCCGGAACAACCGTTGTCGTCGTCGTTGGTGCAGGAATGTTCACAACTTTCACCGACAACGAATAACCCGGGTCTGTCAACAACATCACAACTGATCGCTTGTTATAGACATCCGTGATCTTGCCGATCATTCCGGCAGCGTTGAGAACTGGCATTCCCACTTTCAAACCGCATTCGGAACCACGGTTGATTTCAACAGTTTGGGTGAAGTTTGATGGAGACTGCCCAACCACTTGAGCAGTACAGGAAGCAATGCCAGCAAGTGTGGGCAACCCATTCAGCGACAACAATTCTTGTGCTTCACGCACGCTGGCAATGGCAGAAATAGTGGAACCTTCGCTGAATGCAACGAGGTCATTCAGGCGATTGTTTTCCTTCACCACATCGTTGTAATTAGTTATGCCGTTCCATGCGTTGCCGATCGGCCGAGTGACAACTTTCGTCGCACTCTCAATTGGGCGAAACACCACACCAAAAGCAGAGCGAGTGAAATTAATGATGGAGCTTCCACGAAGGTCCATCGTGATCAGAATCACAGAGGTAAGCGACAGCAGGAGAATCGCCCGGCGACGCGTGAAGGATAAGTCCGCCACGGGATTAGTACTACAGCTGGTCGAGTCCTGGGAAGGACATCATTCCGCGCATCGCTTCGATGTTTTCAAGCGCACGGCCTGAACCGATAGCGACCGCATACAACGGATCGGGAGCTATGTAGCACGGCATGCCAGTCTCATGAGTCACGCGCTGAGTCATTCCGGACAGCAATGCGCCACCACCCGACAAATAGATACCACGATCCATAATGTCTGCTGCCAATTCTGGTGGCGTGCGATCGAGAGTTGACTTCACAGCATCAATAATGGCAGCAATTGGCTCTGCAATGGCGTCGCGAACATTGGCAGAAGTGATCTCAATGGTGCGAGGCAAGCCCGACACTGTGTCACGTCCGCCAACATCACCTGTGAGTTCTTGGGAAAGAGGCCATGCAGAGGCCATTTGAATCTTTATTTCTTCAGCAGTATTAATACCGATATCCAAGGAGTACTCAGCACGAACATACGCAACAATTGCTTCGTCGAGTTCGTCACCAGCTACACGAACGCTCTGAGCAACCACAATTCCGCCGAGCGAAATAACTGCCACTTCTGTGGTACCGCCTCCGATATCAACAATCATGTTTCCGCTGGGCTCATGCACCGGTAGATCTGCACCAATTGCAGCTGCCATTGGTTCTTCAATGATGTGCACCGGACGACGAGCACCCGCGTATTCAGCAGCATCTTGCACAGCGCGCTGTTCAACACCAGTGATGCCAGACGGAACACAAATAACCATTCGGGGCTTGCTCCAACGGCTAGTCGTAACGCGCTGAATGAAATAGCGAAGCATTTTTTCGCATACATCGAAGTCTGCGATTACTCCGTCTTTTAGTGGACGAATTACTTCAATATGTTTTGGAGTACGACCAAGCATGCGCTTAGCTTCCCAACCGACTGCAACAGGTTTTCCATCGCGCATATCGATTGCCACAACAGATGGCTCATTCAAAACAATTCCTTGTCCACGCACGTACACCAAAGTGTTGGCGGTGCCGAGGTCAATGGCAATGTCACGCCCCATCGACAAAGGATTATTCCGATTCATAAAGAGATCTCCCTGAGTTGGCGAGTAAACGACAACTCTGCAGAAATGCTAACTACCCGCGCCTTAGAGGGCGGGAAAGAAGATTCCGAGCTCGCGTGCGGCTGATTCGGCTGAATCAGAACCATGAACAAGGTTTTCGGTAAACAGAGTTCCGAAATCACCACGAATGGTGCCAAGGTCAGCCTTTCGGGGGTTTGTTGCGCCCATCATTGTGCGAACGATTTCCCATGTGTCCTCAGGGCCCTCAATAGCGAGAGCGACCACTGGGCCACGACCCATGAAAGCAACAAGTTCTGCATAGAACCCTTTACCGACATGCTCTTCGTAATGACGAGCAAGAATGGCGGCATCAAGAGTGCGCAATTCCATTGCTGCAATACGGAGACCTTTGTTCTCAAAACGAGACAAAATGGCCCCAACAAGTCCGCGTTCTACGGCGTCGGGCTTCAACAAAACAAGAGTGCGATCTGACATGCCGTACAGGCTACGCCAGGAGGCTTCGATTGCCCCCGAATTCAAGCCCAGTCAGGGTAAAACGCGACGAAGATGGGTTCTGGCAGCCCCAACCACGTACAAAGAGCCGGCCACCAAAATGGCATCATCGCTTGTTGCGTCGGCCAAGGCGATGTCACAGGCCTTCTCGACCGTGTCAGCCACAACGACTTCAGAACACCCCATACCGCGCGCCACGTCCGCTATTTCTCTGCCTGGCCGAGCACGAGGCGACGGCGCTGTACAACAGATGACCAATTCATATTCGTCCACCTTCAGTGCAGACAACGTGTCACTGATGTCTCTGCCACCCAATGCACCAACAACAAGAATGCGTCGACCATGAGGATCAAAGTCCTCAAAAAATACGCTTGAGCAAACATCGGCGCCGGCCGGATTATGCGCGCCATCTAAAATCACAAGTGGCTGATGACCGACAACTTCAAAGCGACCAGGCATTAGCACCCCGGCCAAGCCTTCCTGCACTGTGTCAGCATCAAGCGCAGAACCAAAGAAAGCTTCAACCGCAGCTATCGCTACTGCCGTGTTGTCACCCTGATGCCATCCGTGAAGTGGAACAAACAAGTCAAGATATTCCGCACGATGCGTGCTGATGTGAATCGAACGACCACCTAATGCAAGATGATTGTCAACTACATCGAACTGCTCGCCTCGAACCAACATTTCTTCGCACGGTTCTGCAGCGAATATTGAACGTAAGTCTTCGTTAGCTTCACCGATGACAGCAACAGAACCAGGCTTGATAATGCCAGCTTTTTCCGTGGCAATATGCGCCAACGTTGGACCAGCAAATTCCATGTGATCAAGCGCAATATTTGTAATCACTGCAACATCTGGGTTCACTACGTTTGTCGCATCCCAACGACCCAGCATTCCCACTTCAATAACTGCAACTTCTACTGCGTCATCAGAGAACCACCGGAACGCTGCTGCAGTCATGATTTCAAAATAGGACGGCCGCACAGTGCCGATTCCCTCTGCATTTGCAACAGCAGCAATCGAATCAGCGAAATCAATCTCCGCTATCGGTTCACCATCCACTTGGATGCGCTCGCGAACATTCTCAAGATGCGGACTGGAATACGTACCCACTTTCAACCCATGGGCCATCAGCAACCGAGTAATGATCTGAGACGTAGAGCCTTTTCCGTTAGTTCCGGTGACATGAATGACGCGGAAATCATTTTGCGGATCGCCGAGCACTTCAAGGAGACGTTCAATTTTTTCAATAGACGGTGAGTCGACGCGACCAGTTTTCTCATACGAGGCATGCTCGTCGAGGTACACAAGCGCTTCTTGGTAATTCATGCGGTCCTAGGAAGCTGCGCGGCGCTGACGAGGTGCTCGTGCAGCAGTCTTTGTCACTAGTTCAGGCATTGCCTTGTTCTTGACACAATCTGCATTAACAACAACTCGAGCAATGTCTGTACGGCCAGGCAATTCATACATCGCATCAAGCAATGTCTCTTCAAGAATGGAACGCAAACCACGTGCACCAGTGCCACGAGTCATCGCAAGTTCTGCAATTGCTTCTAAGGCTTCTGGCGCAATGTCGAGCTCAATATCGTCGAACTCAAACAACTTGGCGTATTGCTTTACAAGGGCGTTCTTTGGCTCGGTAAGAATCTGCATCAAAGCTGGCTTGTCGAGTGCGTGCACTGCACCCACCATTGGCAAACGACCAATGAACTCCGGGATCATTCCGAACTTCAACAAGTCTTCAGGAAGAACTTGCTCGAATAACTCGCCAGGGTCTTTGTCAGCTTTAGATGCAACAGTGGCATGAAAACCCATGCCTTTATGACCAATGCGCTGCTCAATGATCTGCTCGAGACCAGAAAAAGCACCACCGCAAATGAACAACACATTCGTTGTATCAATCTGAATGAACTCTTGATGAGGGTGCTTACGTCCACCTTGTGGCGGCACAGACGCAACAGTGCCTTCCAAGATCTTTAACAGTGCCTGCTGAACGCCTTCACCCGACACATCGCGTGTGATGCTGGGGTTCTCAGCTTTACGAGCAACCTTGTCAATCTCGTCGATGTACACGATGCCTTGTTCTGCGCGCTTCACATCAAAGTCTGCAGCTTGAAGAAGCTTGAGCAAGATATTTTCTACGTCTTCACCGACATAACCGGCTTCAGTAAGTGCAGTTGCATCTGCAACGGCAAACGGCACGTTCAACATGCGAGCAAGAGTTTGAGCCAAGTGGGTTTTTCCGCAACCAGTTGGGCCAAGCAGAAGAATGTTGCTCTTTTGCAGTTCTACTTCGTCTCGGCGAATACCCGTGTTTTGCTGCATGTACTGCAAGCGACGGTAGTGATGAAACACAGCAACGGAGAGAACTTTCTTTGCGCGTTCTTGTCCCACTACATATTCATCGAGGAATGTGCGAGTTTCGATAGGAGTAGGAAGGACATCAAGACGCACATCAGAGCGCTCGCCCACTTCTTCTTCAATGATCTCATTGCACAGGTCGATGCATTCATCACAGATATAGACACCAGGTCCTGCAATGAGTTTCTTGACTTGCTTTTGGGACTTACCGCAAAAGGAGCACTTGAGAAGCTCTCCTGTGTCACCAAACTTGGCCACGAAGGCCCTCCTCGAACTGTGTGTTAGCGAATTGGACCGGAACGGTCCGTTAATTCGCGTGATGAAATCACACTGTCGATAATGCCATACTCGACGGCCTCATTCGCTTCAATTACGAAGTCACGGTCGGTATCGGCATGAATTCTTTCCATGCTCTGACCCGTGTGCTTGGCGAGAATCTCTTCCAAAAGGTCGCGCATACGAAGGATTTCCTTGGCTGCGATCTCCAAATCGGTCACCTGGCCGTAGCCAACCTGGCCATATGGCTGATGGAGAAGAACGCGGCTATGAGGCAAAGCAAGACGCTTTCCCTTGGTGCCGGCAGCCAAAAGTACGGCCGCTGCAGACGCTGCTTGGCCTAGACAAATGGTTGCAATGTCGTTCTTAATGAACTGCATCGTGTCGTAAATAGCGAACAGTGACGTGATGTCGCCGCCAGGGCTATTGATATAGATGTTGATGTCGCGATCTGGGTTTTCGCTCTCTAAGTGAATGAGCTGCGCGCAGATGAGGTTTGCAACAGTGTCATCAATTGGCATTCCCAAGAAGATGATGTTCTCTTTCAACAACCGAGAGAACAGGTCAGAGGTGCGTTCTCCCCTGCTGGTCTGTTCAGTGACGTTTGGTACGTAGTAATTCTGGAAGTTCATTCTGCATCCTCTGCTTCGTCTTCATCGTCGTGATCGTGATCGTGGTCGTGTTCTCCGAGAACCGTATCGGTAGGGAGAACATTTCCATTCTGGTCTACAAATGTGGAGTTGTGTAGCAGCCACTCGAGCGCTTGTGATTTACGCATCTGGGCAACAAGGTCACCAATGGCATCGTTCTGCTCGTATGCCTTACGCACTTTGGCAGTCTTTTCATTAACTCGCACACCAATTGCTTCAAATTCAGCTTCAAGGTCTTCATCACTAATGGTGATGGCTTGAGCCGATGCAACAGCCCGCAGTGCGAGGTCAACCTTGACGGCCTTCTCTGACTGCTCTTTCATGCCGGCGATAAACGACTCGGTGTCTTGACCTGTTGCAGACAACCACTGATCAAGCGCGATGCCCTGCTGCTGGAATTGCTGAATGGTGTTCTGAACACGCGCTTGCATATCTGCACCGACCATTGATTCTGGTGCTTCGATTTCAACAAGCTTTGCAAGTTCATCAGTGAGGCGATCAACGACAGTGCGACGCATCTGATTGACGCGCATTTCTGTGTAACGATCGCGAAGTGACTGACGCCATTCAACAACCGTGTCTGAGTCTGCAATGTTTGCTTCCACCCACTCATCGGTGAGTTCAGGAAGTTCCAATGTCTGCACGCGGTTCACAGTGACAACAAAATCTGCTGCTTCTTCGGTGCCATTCGGAATTGCACTAAAGCGAAGAACTTCGCCCTTCTTTGCACCAGTGAGCTGGTCGTCGAAACCGGGAGCAACCCAGGCGCGCCCAATTTCATAGGTCCATTCGTCAACATTGAGTCCGGCTACAGGCTCTCCGTCGCGAAGGCCTTCAAGGTCAATAACTACGTTGTCGCCTACTTCTGCTGCACGATCAACATCGACCAATGAACCAAAACGACGACGCTCTGTAGCGACTGCTTCTTCTAGTTCTTCATCAGACAAATCTGGACTTGACAATTCAATGCGCAATCCGCCGTAGCCAGGGACACTGACTTCTGGGCGCACTTCACAAATTGCTTCGAACATCACTGGGTACACGAACTCTGCTGGAACAGGATTATCTGCATCAACTGGGTCGTTGTTGTTTGTCAACGTGACGTCAGGTGTTGAGATGATGTCAACATCATGCTCACGCACTGCCTTGCTGAGATATTCAGGAATCGCATCTTGCAGTGCTTGTCCACGCGCAGCATCAATTCCGATACGTGCCTCAAGCACGCGGCGGGGAGCTTTGCCCGGCCGAAAGCCAGGGAGACGCACTTCATGAGCGATCTTTCGGAATGCAGCATCCAAGTTGCGGTCGAATTCCGACTCGTCAACTTCGATGGACAGCTTGACTTTGTTGCCTTCTAAGGCTTCGAGAGTGCTTTTCACAGATTGAAAAGTGTATCGGCGCGCCCGACTGACTGTTCTTTTGCCGTCTGATTCACGGGTTCGCTTCTCCGGTGGTGTTTCAGGCAATAATGGAGCCATGACTCTTTGGAAGCCCCACGCTCTTGCCAACCCACATAAGGGCCAAATCAACTTGCGCAATGGCGACAAGGTGGTCACCACCGTGGAACTTGACGGCGTTGCACTTGGCTCAGAAGGCAAGGTCATCTTGTCGAATGGGTTCAATTGGTTGCGCTACCGCGTTCTTTTTTCTAATGGCGTCGAAATCGGTGACCTTGACCATCGCCACCTTGCGCCAACTGGCCGCACTGCAAAACGCCTTGCTCGTATTGCTAAGAGCGCCAGCTAAAACCTCCCGATAGCATTATCGGAAACACCGCGGGGTGTGGCGCAGTTGGTAGCGCGCCTGGTTTGGGACCAGGAGGCCGGGAGTTCAAGTCTCCCCTCCCCGACCAATAGTTATTAGTACTTTTCCGAAGAGGACTTTTATGCCTGCAGACCTTGATGCCGCAAAATATGTCTCATTTACGACGTATAAGAAAGACGGAAATCCCGTTTCACTTCCCGTGTGGGTTGTTCCTTTTGAGGGCGGATACGCCTTCACTACCGACCACGATGCGTTCAAGGTAAAGCGCGTTCGTCGTGACTCGCGAGCCACCCTTGCCGTATGCACTTTCAAAGGTCAGGTAGCGCCAGATGCCACCGTGTACCAAGGAACAGCAGTACTTCTCAATGAGTCAGATTCAAAACGAGTAGCTGCTTTGGTGCGCAAGAAGTACTCGGTCATGTATCTCGCGATCATCGCCCAATCTGCCATCAGGCGCCTATTTGGCAAGGACTCCCACGCAGCAGACCTTGCGATCAAGGTCACACTGACAAAATAATTTGAGATATCCCTAGGTTTTCCACAGGGGTACCGCTAGTCTGCTCAAGCGCTTCGAGTGCATCCATGGGTACAAACCGGTATCTATGGCCCTTACAAGGGAGATACCCCCATGGACACCCGTCCTACTTTTGCTGACCTTGGTCTGCCCACGCCCCTGGTTGATGAACTGACCTCACAAGGTCTCATCGAACCATTCCCTATCCAGCAAGCAACCATCGCAGACGCGTTGGCTGGTCGCGACACCCTCGGCCGCGGCCGCACGGGATCTGGCAAGACGCTTGCATTCACATTGCCGTTGTTGGCTCGTTTGCTCGAGAGCAACAAGCCACGCGAAAACTATGCACCACGTGCACTGATCTTGGTTCCAACTCGTGAGTTGGCAAACCAAGTGTGTGACGTTCTTGCTCCACTCGCACGTCGCCTCGGCATGCGCACCACCACCGTCTACGGCGGCGTTGGTTACCCAAAGCAGATCGAAGCATTGCGCAATGGTGTTGACATCGTTGTTGCTTGCCCAGGTCGATTCATTGACCTCATGGAATCAGGCCACGTCGACCTCGATGCAATTGAAATCACGATTCTTGACGAAGCTGACCACATGGCTGAACTCGGGTTCCTCGAGCACGTCACACAGATCCTGTCAAAGACACCACGTGAAGGACAGCGCATGTTGTTCTCTGCAACTCTTGACCGCGGAATCGACAAGCTTGTTCGCAAGTTCCTGAACAACCCAGTTACACACGAAGTTGAATCAACTGACGAGAACGACGCAATGATGACTCATTACTTCTTCAACGTGTCACAAGCGAATCGCTTCGACGTATTGCAAGATTTGTGTGCAGCACCTGGTCGTTCACTTGTCTTCACCCGCACCAAGCACGGTGCGCGCAAGCTCACTGAAGCACTCATCAAGGCCGGAGTTCCTAGCGTTGAATTGCATGGTGACTTGTCGCAGAATGTTCGCGCGCGTAACTTGGCAGCCTTCTCAGGCGGAAAAGCAGACACACTTGTCGCAACAGATATCGCAGCACGCGGTATTCACGTTGATGACATTGCACTTGTTATCCATGCTGATCCACCAGAAGAGCACAAAGCTTTCCTTCACCGTTCGGGCCGTACCGCTCGTGCCGGTGCAGAAGGCACAGTTGTCACCATGGTGACTGAGAACATGCGTCGTCATGTCAAGCGCCTTGCAAAAGATGCAGGCATCGAACCAATCTCAGTAAACGTTGCTAAGGGCGACGCAATCCTTGAAGAAATTGCTCCAGGCGAGCGCGAGTTCAAAGAGATGCCATCAATCGAAGAGCGTCGCGGTGGCGGCGGAGGTCGCAATGGCGGAGGCGGTCGTGATCGCGATCGCTCACGTTCAGGTGGCGGCCGTTCATACGGTGGCGGCGGAGACCGTGGCCGTTCAGGCGGCGGCAAGTCATACGGTGGCGGAGGCGGCTACGGCGGCGGACGCGATCGTCGTGATGACCGTGGCCCTCGTGATGATCGTCCGCGCGACGACCGTCCTCGTGAAGATCGTGGTCCTCGTGATGATCGTCCACGTGACGACCGTCCACGCGAAGACCGTGCTCCTCGCAGCGACGCACCTCGTGGCGACCGTGATTTCCGTGACCGTGGCCCTCGCAGTGATGCACCACGTGGACCTCGTAGCGACGCACCTCGCGGTGACCGTGATTTCCGTGACCGTGGCCCTCGTGGCGATTCACCTCGCGGACCTCGTCCAGACTCACGCGGAGGACGCCCAGGCGGACCTCGTGGTGAGCGCTCGAGCAGCTCACGCCCAGCGCGCAGCTACTAATTCAGATCTGAGTGGTCTGGTCTCATCCACTAGACCACTCACCTTCTGCCCCCACTAAGGTTTCGCTTATCGAACACCAAGGGGGGCCTATGGAACGTTCAGTTGATATCGCCGTAGTCGGCGCAGGATTTGCTGGCATGTATATGGTGCATCGCGCACGCGCTGCCAACCTTTCTGTTCAAGTCTTTGAAGCTGGCACAGACGTTGGTGGCACTTGGTACTGGAATAGGTATCCAGGCGCACGTTGTGACATTGAAAGTGTCGAATACTCATACAGTTTCGACAACGACCTGCAACAGCAATGGGAATGGAACGAACGGTACGCCGGTCAGCCTGAAATTCTCACCTACGCACAACATGTTGCAGACCGCTTTGACTTGCGCCGTGACATTCAGTTCTCAACGCGCGTTACGTCAGCCATCTTCAACGAGAAATCAAATAACTGGCGTGTCACCACAGATCAAGGCGATGTTCTCACTGCGCGATTCGTTGTATTCGCTACCGGTTGCTTGTCATCTACCAATGTCCCCCACTTCGTAGGTGCGGATTCATTTACTGGCGCTACGTACCACACGGGCGAATGGCCACATGAAGGCGTTGACTTCACCGGTAAAACTGTCGGACTCATTGGCACCGGTTCTTCCGCCATCCAGAGCATTCCCATCATTGCGAGTCAGGCAAAACACCTCACAGTGTTCCAACGCACTGCCACGTATTCAGTTCCTGCCCGTAACGACACCATCGACAAGGAATACGTAAAAGACGTCAAGGCCAACTACAAAGAGTTCCGTGATCAGAACAGACAACAGATGGGGGCATTCGGTTCGCGCATTCGTCGCAGTGAACAATCTGCTCTCGAAGTGTCAGAGACTGAACGCCGTCAAGAGTTTGAACGCCGCTGGGAAGAAGGTGGCTTTGCATTTCTTTCCTCGTACAACGACTTTCTGCTCAACCATGATGCAAACGAAACAGTCGCAGAGTTTGTTCGCGAGAAGATCTATTCCATAGTCAAAGACCCTGATACTGCGAAAAAACTATTACCGAAACAAGTTATTGGCTGCAAGCGCCTGTGCCTCGATTCTGGTTATTACGAAACATTTAACCGTCCCAACGTCTCTCTCGTCGATGTCAGCGCAGACCCCATTGAACGCATTACAGAACATGGCCTTGTCGCCGGTGGTGAAGACCACACGTTCGATGTATTGGTCTACGCAACCGGCTTTGACGCCATGACTGGTTCGCTATTGAAGATCGATATTCGAGGCCGCAACAACCAACCACTTGCTGAAGCATGGGAAGCAGGTCCTGTCACCTACCTCGGCCTCAGTACTGCTGGTTTCCCCAACATGTTTATGGTGTCTGGCCCAGGCAGCCCATCAGTGCTCACCAACATGATCATGTCGATTGAACAGCACGTTGAGTGGATCTCGGACTGCATCTCGCACATTGTTGTTTCTGGCAAAACCACCATTGAGACAACTGATACAGAACAAACCCAATGGGTCGCATTCGTGAACGCAGTTGCAGACATGACCTTGTATCCGTCATGTAACAGTTGGTACCTAGGCGCAAACGTTCCCGGTAAACCGCGCGTGTTTATGCCACTACTTGGTTTCCCTACTTATGCAGACAAATGTTCAGACGTTGCAGCCAAGGGCTACGAAGGATTCGTCCTGGCTTAAGCGTCGGGCTCGTAGATTCGGACCCTTCTTGGCAAAAAGACCCCAGACCCCCTAGCGTCTATGCATCGGCCACACCACGTGGCGTCACTAAGGGGTATGCACCATGAAGAACTACGACAAGATCTATATCAATGGCCAATGGGTGGCTTCAGAAGGTTCAAAGACAATTTCAGTTTTTGACTCAACCAACGAAGAAGTCATGGCCACAATTCCTGAAGGCACTGCCTCAGACGTAACAAAAGCAGCAGCTGCAGCAAAGGCCGCCTTCCTTTCATGGAGCGCTTTGCCAAAAGCAGACCGCGCCAAGTACCTGAACGCAATTGGTGATGCGCTAGTGGCTCGCATGGACGAAATTTCTTCTGCAATTTCACGCGAAACCGGAATGGCCAAGATGTTGTCGAACATGATTCAGGTGGGACTCCCCATCAACTCGTTCAAGCAGGCAGCAGCCCTTGCAGAGTCTTTCGAGTTCGAAAAAGAAGTCGGTAGTTCACTGATCGTTCGCGAGCCAATTGGCGTTGTCGGATGCATCACCCCGTGGAACTACCCATTGCACCAGATCGCAGCCAAAGTTGCTTTCGCAATGGCCTCTGGTTGCACCGTTGTATTGAAGCCAAGCGAAGTTGCCCCAATTGATGCATTCATGCTCGCCGAAATCATCCACGAAGCAAAACTTCCTGCAGGCGTATTCAACCTTGTCACCGGAACTGGCCCTGTTGTTGGTGAAGCAATTTCTGCCAGCCCAGACATCGACATGATTTCGTTCACTGGCTCAACACGCGCCGGAAAACTTGTTATGCAAACCGGTTCAGAGACAGTGAAGAAAGTTGCACTCGAACTTGGCGGAAAGAGCGCAAACATCATTGGTGAAGACCTCGACGAAGCAACCTTTGCAAAGGCGATCATGGGAGGAACTGGCCAGGCATTCCTGAACAGTGGCCAGACATGTTCACTTCTTAGCCGCATGCTTGTTCCACGCGCACGCCTTGCTGAAGCCGAAGGCCTTGCAGCAGCAGTTGCTACTGGCATCAAAGTCGGAGACCCATTTGCAGAAGGCACCAACGTTGGACCTCTTGCTTCTGCAGCCCAGCGCGATCGTGTAATCGGTTACATCAATAAGGGAATCGAAGAAGGCGCAAAGCTTATTGCTGGCGGTCTTGGTGCACCTGAAGGATGCGAAAAGGGTTACTACGTGAAGCCAACAGTGTTCTCTGAAGTCAACAACAAGATGACAATCGCTCAAGAAGAAATCTTTGGCCCTGTCCTTGTACTCATCCCGTATGACGGCATCGACAACGCAGTGGAAATCGCGAACGATTCTCCATACGGTCTCGCTGGTGCAGTATTCGCAGCCGACAAGGAAACCGGCATTGCAATCGCTCGTCGTATCCGCACCGGCCAAGTAACAGTCAATGGTGGAGCATTCAACCCGAACGCTCCATTCGGTGGTTACAAGCAATCAGGCGTTGGTCGCGAACTCGGTGAATACGGTTTCGAAGAATTCCTTGAGATCAAGAGCCTTCAGCTCTAAGACCTCTTAGTTAATTCATTTCTTGAATTAACTGCGATAACTCAGAATCACCAATCACACCCACGCGTGTAGTGGCTGTGCCGTCTCTGTCTATGAAAACCCAGCCAGGCTGATACGGCACTTTGTATTTGGAGTACACGTCACCAGGTGTGTCATCAAGGTTGGTGAATGTCAGCCCATGGCGGTCGATAAAGGACTGGTACGACGACTGGTCGCCAGCCCACGCCACACCAACAATGGTGACTGACTCTGCAAATTTCTTTCGCGCCTCCTCGACCGAGGGGGCTTCGGAATTACACGTGCCTCAACCAGGCGCCCAGAACCACAACACCACGGGCTTTTGAGCAAGTGCGTTTGACAAGTCGAATGTTTCACCGCTGACAGTCTTTGCAACAAAGTTGTCAATGTTGGCACCCGGCTCAGGGGTGACTCCTTGTGAAGCGGTCACAGTTGTTGCAACTACAGAACTAGTGGACGAAGATTCTGCGCCACACGCCGATAGCAAAAGAGCAACTACTGCCACTGCTGCTGCCCTTTTCGACTTCATCTTTTCAGCATAATGAAGAAACAAGGCGCGCCATGCACATCACTTCGTCCAACACATCTGTGGGCGACTCATCTTCTGGCACTGTCAATACTGTTCGCAAACGCTCGAGGGTCTTTGGAAGCTCAATGGTGGCTGCACTACAAACTTCCCCACCGCTCACCGATTCCACCAAGACCCCTTGGTCAATTCGGTATGTGATTCCTTGATGCGTGACATTTTGAAGTCCAGCATCACGTAAAGCGTCAGCCTCTGCTTGTCGTTGCAATGCCCTATTCAATGAATCAATTCGGTCACGAACAAACGCAGCTTCTTCAAAGCGTTGATTCTGAGAATGCGAAGTCATACGGTCAGTCAAAAGCGCCACGACATCTTGCGCGTCGCCCTTCAGTGTGCGCACAACGGTGTCAACTATTGCGCCGTATGAAGAGGCGTCAGCTGATCCTGAACACGGGCATTCCGCAAGACCCAAACGGGCTGCAGAACATACGGGCGCATCTGCTGGTGCAACATAATTACGACCCATTCGAACTGTGCATCTACGTAGAGGAACTACCGACTCAATGGCATCAACCACATCACGCGCCATCCCCTTCGTTGTCATAGGCCCAAGCGTGATGCCCTTTGACGATGGAGTCTTAGTAATTACTAAACGTGGCCACTCTTCATCGGTCGTGAGCCGCACATAGCAATACTTCTCGCTACGTGTTCCCACATAGTTGTATCGCGGCCGCAAGCGACGAATAATGCGCAACTCAAATACTTCCGCAGTGACAGCATCTGGGGTCGCGATGCACTGAATGCTGTGTACCAACTTCAGTAGTGACCCCACTTTTTTGCGTGATTCACCGATACTGAAATAGCTGCGGACACGAGCTCGCACATTGGTGGCTTTACCCACGTAGAGAACGTCCCCAGCCATATCAAGAAACAAGTACACGCCTGGCCCGCGTGGAAGATCTTCGGTCATCTTTAGTTTTTGCGATTCAGGGTGAGAACTCAGCGAAGGCAAGGCCACCAAATCCTCAATGTCGAAGACCCCAAAGGCTGCTGCCCGTTCAATCAAGTAGTGCAACAAGTCTCCGGTTGCCAACACGTCATCCATCGCACGGTGAATGGGCTGATGCGGAAAGTTGAAATGAGCAGCCAGTGTTGACAGCTTGCAATTCGGCACTTCGCTGCGCACAAGCCGGCGTGCCAACGTGACCGTGTCAATAACTGCGTTCGATAACGGGTCATAGCCATGACGTTCAAGCGCTGCGTTCAAGAAGCCAACGTCGAATCGTGCATTGTGGGCAACCAATACAGTGCCCTGCACGAAATCAAGAAACACCTCCAGCACGTCTTCAATGCGCGGAGCATCAGCAACCATGGACGATGAGATTCCTGTCAGCATGACAATGTTTGCTGGAATCGGTTGACCAGGGTTAATGAGGGTGCTGAAGCGCGATACTTCCTCGCCGCCCCTGTACTTCACGGCACCAATTTCAGTAATGCCCCCAACAGCACTGGAACTACCAGTGGTTTCAAGGTCGACCACACAGAACGTGACCTGGGAAAGCAATGTGCTCTCTGAGGTAAACGACCAGGATTTCTTCACCTCAGTCACTGTAAACGACAGGTGCTTCACCCCCATTCACTACGCTTGACTCATCTACACAAAGGAACAATCATGATTCACGCAGTTATCGAACAATGGCACGCACACATGCGCGGAGAGCTGAAGAACGGCCTCGACATCCTGCTCGACGACAACTGCGTCTTTCTATCCCCCATTGTCTTCACTCCACAAGTGGGCAAAGAGATCACCAAGATGTACCTCATGGCGGCCGGCCAAACCTTGCCTGGCGAAAAGACCAAATCAGACGAACCGAAAGACGACTCAACCAAATTTCGATACACCAAAGAAGTGCTTGACGGAAACACCGCAGTTCTCGAATTTGAAACCACTGTCGAAGGCAAATACTGCAACGGCGTCGACATCATTACGTGCAATGACGAAGGCAAGATCATTGAATTCAGGGTGATGATGCGCCCGCTACAGGCAATTAACGCCGTGCATCGCCAAATGGGTGAAGCGCTACAAAAGATGACTAAATAAATCACTCAACGCACAATGCGCTAGAAAACACTAAAGGCACCTGTTCAAGTACAACTTGGACGGGTGCCTTTTCTAGTGGGCGTTGAGGGACTCGAACCCCCGACCCTCTCCTTGTAAGGGAGATGCTCTAGCCAACTGAGCTAAACGCCCGAATGTTTCGGAGACAACAGCATATAGGTGCTCTTGGCCAGCCCCTACATCGGTATGACGCCGGATGGTACCCAGTTTCCGTGAGCTCCATACGGAACGCGTTGCGGCAGATGAATTGTGGCAAGGGGTGGGCCCGTGAAGTTTTGAGCATCGATAATGACGAGTCGGGACTTCTCAGTCGCAGTGTCGTGCACGATGGTCATTACATAGCCCTCATCTTCGGCTCCGGCTGTAGAGGACGGAGCAAAGACTGGCTCTCCTCCGCGAGTGGTTTTGCCCAAGTGATGCTCCCAGCACTGGCCAGTCGACAAGTCGTACTTCCATAGCGATGAGCCGTAGATCGGTTCTTCAGAGTTGCCTTCTCCGCCCAAGGACATGAGGTATGCGAACTGTGCTTTCGAACCTACGTAGGCATCGTTCACTCGACCAAAATCTCCTGGGCGATCGTCAACCATTTCTTCGGTGACTTTTCCAGAGATGGGGTCAATAGTCCACTTATACAGACGACCTACTTCTGCATAGTCATCTGAGCTAGAACCGAACGCTTCGTTTTGACGCGACACATGAATCACGATGTTGTCACCGTCGTCATATGCATTTACCGGGTGGAATACATAGCACGGATCTATTTCAAACCACCGTGTGTCACTTCCACGACCATCACGTGGCATTACGCCGAGGCGCGCACCAGCATCGCGATTGAATTTGAATGGAATACCGGAAGTAATTTCTCCAAGATCGAATTGCAACGGCAAGTCCATGAAGATCACATTCTTCTGGGTGACATTGAAGTCATGCATCATCACCATGTTTGGAACATCAATAGGGTCAAGTTGTTTCAGTTTGCCATCTGCGCCAATACGTATGTAATGAACATATGGCGGTTGGAACGAGAAATAACTGAATGCAAGCAAGTCGCCAGTGACCGGACAAATTTTTGGATGTGCAGTCATTGAACATGTCAGTGCGCCGTCATAGTTTTCATAACCGAGCGTCTGCAGATTGCTGTCAATTTTGAATGGCCAATGACCTTCTTCAAGCGCAAGCAGTGAACCGTTATGTGGCAACACATGCGTGTTGCCGGTGCCGCGTGCTAGTTCAGGCACACGGTCGTACGGCAGGTTTCGCGCAGATGCCGAACTCGGCGTGTTAACGAATTGATTGCGGTACCACTCGGCCTTGCCGTCTCTGATGCGCACACCATGCAACATGCCGTCGCCGAAGAACCAATGTGGTGAAGTTCCACTTGCCGGGTTCGGACCAGTGCGAACATACAGGCCATCAAGTTCCGGCGGAATTGTTCCTTCTACGCGCAGATCAGAACTTTTGATCTCTACATGCATCGGTTCCCAGTTATCACGCAAATGCCACGGCGTGTGGGCGGAATTCTCGGCGGTATCTAAACGGCTCATAGTGCGAGCCTAATTCAAGAAATATGCAGCCTTTACAACTGCAGACCTACCTCCACAAAGGACAGATGTTTAGGGCGTCGTAGTGGTGGTAGTCGTCGTTGACGTCGTGGTTGTAGTAGTCGAAGTAGTTGTGGTTGTACTCGTTGTTGTTGTTGGCGCAACGGTGGTTGTGGTCGTAGGCGCAACAGTCGTAGTAGTGGTCGTGGTCGTTGTGGTGCTTGTTGTGGTTGGAGGAGGGATTACGAATCCGTTTGCCCAACCCCAACGAATATCCATCGGTGCCCCGAGTGGCATGCCAGCGGTGGCTGGAATTGCGTCAAGAGCGCGACGCAATTGCGCCCAAGCATCCCACGCCGAGATTCCTGTTGTGGGGCAACCACCCCGTACTTGCGTGCACGCTGCGGTCTGAACAGTGAGAGCCGCGAGACGTAGTGGCATTTTCATTTCTAATGCGCGAGCAGCAAGAACTGCCCATTGCCTAGACAGAGCACCACTCTTCGTATGAATTTGCGGCATTGCGTAAATGTTTGGACCAGCGTGGGCCGACACCCACAACACGTCATCAATAGTCCAACCGTTGTTGCACGTGAGCTTTGTACTGATTGTTTGTGGGCAACCATCAGCAGATCCAAAGTTCCACAGACGAGCATTTGTTGTACGCACGTAACCGTCAACCCATGCACGTGCGTGACCTGGTGGCCCCCAGCCGGGTTCTAGGTCAATAGAACCAGACACCACTGTTCGAGGATCTGATTCTGCTTGAGCAGCTGCGACAATTTTTGCCCATGTTATTCCACCCATGTAACCGTTAAAGCGAGTGACTGCACCGGAGTTGCTGGTACCGATTGACACTTCCCATGGCCCAGTACCGCATTCTGCAAGTCCAGTTGCCCACGCTGATGTTGTAGCGACTATTTGCGAAACTGATATTGCCTTGCCGAAACCAGTTGTCCCTGTGGCGTTTTGCGCACCGAAAGACAAGATCACAACTCCACGAGGAACTTTCTTTGCTTGATCACATGCAGCAGCACGAATGACAGGAACCGCGGTCTCGATTGGAAACACATCTCTTCCGCGCACATAACTACCGATTGCAACTACCCACTCGCGAGAATTTGAGGCGGGAACGGCGGATGGGTACCACACTTGGTCGGTGCCCGATATTTCAACCTTGCCCGGTACAGAGTGAGGGATGGGCGAACGAACGCAACCCTTTGCACAACGCAGTGCATTGGGAGAGAAGGCATCCACAGTTACTTTCTTGCCCTTTGATTTCTTGTTCCTTGTCGACAAAGCAACCACCATCACCGTGTTCGTTGCTTTTGCACGGGTCATGACAACGGCTCGACGAATGGTCTTTGGGGCGTACTGATCAACAATGCGTGAGCGCTTCCCGTTCACATACACGGCTACTTTGCCGTTCTTTGGCCCAGCAGTGAACCACATGGCAAAAGACTTGCCTTTCACAGTGAAAGACAATGCAGCGCCGGTAGTAGAGGTAGTCCAGACAGTGCCGCCATACGCCACTTTGATGGGCGCTTTCTTCCATGGGGCAGACACGCTGATTGCATTTGCCGAAGACGAGGTCAGCACACCTGCAAGGAGTACCGCAGCAACAGCCAGTGCGCGCTTAGGAGAATGCATAATCCCACCGTACTTGCCTAATTTTCGGTCGGTGCGTCACCCCTGAAAGCCCTTTCGCTTATAGAGCTTGCTGTGTGCACTCAGTTAGAGTTGGACATGGCTTCTCAAGCATTTACTAATGACCGTAAGCATGTTTTTCATTCATGGTCAGCACAGTCACTCATATCCCCTCTCGTCGTAGCGCGCACCGAAGGGTCGTGCTTTTGGGATGAAGACGGAAAGCGTTACCTCGACTTCTCGAGCCAGCTGATCAACGTGAACATCGGGCATCAACACCCGAAGATGCTTGCGGCTATCAAAGCACAGGTTGACAAGATGTGCACCGTTGCCCCGTTTCATGCAAACGAAGAACGCAGCGAAGCAGCGCGACTGATTGCTGAACTTGCCCCTGGTGATTTGAACATGGTGTTCTTCACGAATGGTGGCGCAGAAGCAACCGAGAATGCAATACGTATGGCGCGTCTGCATACAGGGCGCAACAAAGTTATGTCTACATACCGCAGTTACCACGGTGCAACAGGCGGCGCTATTCAACTGACGGGCGACCCGCGACGTTGGCCAGCAGAACCCGCGATGCCGGGCATCATCAAATTTTGGGGTCCGTATGCATACCGCTCTGCATTCCACTCTGATAGCGAATCACAGGAATGCGAACGTGCGCTACAACATTTGCGCGACACGATCATGGTGGAAGGCGGCAATTACATTGCGGCCATCATCTTGGAACCTGTTGTAGGAACTAATGGCATCTTGGTACCGCCACCTGGTTACTTGCAAGGCGTGCGCGACATTTGCGATGAACACGGAATCGTGATGATTTGTGACGAAGTAATGGCAGGCTTTGGCCGGTGTGGCGAGTGGTTTGCCGTTGACCATTGGAATGTCACACCAGACCTCATTTGTTTCGCAAAGGGCGTCAACTCTGGTTATGTACCTCTTGGCGGCGTAATCATTTCTGATCGTATTGCTGATTCATTCCGTGAACGCCAGTTCCCTGGTGGGCTCACCTATTCAGGCCACCCGCTGGCATGCGCGTCTGCAGTTGCTTCCATCAATATCTATAAAGAAGAAAAGATCATCGAGAAGGCCCGCCGCCTCGGCACCGATGTGATTGCACCTGGACTAGCGGCAATTCAGGCCAAGCACCCAAGCGTTGGTGACGTGCGTGGGCTCGGATGCTTCTGGGCTATCGAACTGGTGCGCGATCGCGATTCACGCGAACCGTTTGTTCCGTTTAATGCAACGGGCGCAGACGCAAAACCAATGGGCGAAGTACTGGCTGCTGCGAAAGCAAAGGGCTTGTGGCCGTTTACTCACTTCAACCGTATCCACGTGACTCCGCCACTCACCACAAGTGATGCCGAAATCGCTGAGGGACTTGCAATCATCGACGAAGTTCTTGACATTGCCGATACGTATTACACCGGCAAATAAGTCTTACCGGTTCTGCGGGAACCCAAGATCAACACTTGATGTGCGCGGGTCTGGCCAGCGCGAGGTAACTACTTTGCTGCGCGTAAAGAAGTTGATGCCTTCAGTGCCATACATGTGGTGATCGCCGAACAAACTGTTCTTCCAACCACCGAATGAGTAATACGACACAGGAACTGGAATGGGCACGTTGATGCCGACCATTCCGACACTGATATCGAACTGGAATTCGCGAGCTACTCCGCCATCACGTGTGAACAGAGCAACACCGTTACCAAATTGGTTGGCATTGATGAGCGCAACTCCTTCGGCATATGACTTCACACGAACAACGTTAAGTACTGGCCCAAAAATCTCTTCGTCGTAGCAGCGCATTCCTGGCTTCACGCCATCAATGATGCTGGGGCGAATAAAGAAACCATCCGCAGGCACGTTGGTGCGGCCATCAACTACAACTGTTGCCCCTTCGGCTGCAGCGCCTGCCAAATAGCCCGCAACTTTGTCGCGATGCTCGGCAGTAATCAGTGGCCCCATTTCATTCTTTGAGTCACTGGCTGGCCCTACCGTGATCGCAGGAATTCGCTCTTGCACCTTTTTGATTAGGGCATCTGCCACTGAATCAACTGCAAGCAACACTGAAATTGCCATGCAACGCTCGCCTGCTGAACCATATGCAGCACTCACAGCTGCATCAGCAGCCATATCAAGATCAGCGTCTGGCAATACCAACATGTGGTTCTTTGCTCCGCCGAGAGCCTGAACACGCTTTCCATTCCGTGTGCCTGTCTCATAGATGTACTTTGCAATTGGCGTAGAGCCAACAAAAGACACGGCAGAAACATCAGGGTGTTCAAGCAAACGATCAACTGCCACTTTGTCGCCGTTGATGACATTGAACACGCCGTCAGGAACACCAGCTTGCTTCAGTAGTTCAGCAAGGAACAATGCAACGGATGGATCTTTTTCGCTTGGCTTCAAGATGAATGTGTTGCCGCATGCAATGGCGCTCGCAAACATCCACATCGGAACCATTGCAGGAAAGTTGAACGGAGTGATACCCGCGACGACACCAAGCGGTTGACGAATGCTGTACACATCAACGCCAGTTGCTGCTTGTTCGCTGTAACTGCCCTTCAATAAGTGTGGGATACCGCAGGCGAATTCAATATTCTCGAGCCCGCGCGCAATTTCACCAAGAGCATCAGTGACGACTTTGCCGTGTTCGGCGCTCAGCATTGCAGCAATTTCATTTCGATTGCTCTGCACCAAGTTGCGAATGTTGAACATAATCTCAGCTCGACGAGAAAGGTTTGTTGCTCGCCACGCTGGCAACGCTGCGGTGGCTGCGGCTACCGCAGCATCAATCTCTTGCACCGATGCAAAATCAACCGATGAGGTTTGCACACCTGTTGCTGGGTTGAAGACTGCGCCGCTTCGGCCAGATGTGCCGGCAACAACCGCGCCATTGATCCAATGTGAGATGTGATTCATACCTTCACATTAGGGGCGCCACGTGACGCGCCCGTAATGGCCCTAGTGGCGATTAGCGCGAGCGGTATCCATCAATGAATCAAAGAGAGCCTGCGAGGAGGCAACTACGGGACTACGCCTCGCTAGCGGGTCAATAGTCAGCAAGTCTTTGCCGTCTACTTCGCCGACAATTGCTCCGGCTTCCTGACAAATCAGTACCGCTGCCAAGTAGTCCCATACTCCGTGGTCATGGAAGTCGACATAGCCATCAAGGCCGCCCGTTGCGACTAATGAGATATCAAGTGCTGCAGCACCGAGGGTTCGGAACTGCCACCACCCGTGCGGGTACGGCGGTGCACCATTTGTACCAACAACTGCTTGCGACACATTTGCAAGAGGGTTCACGCGCACAGGGATCCCGTCGCGGTTTGCTCCACCGCCACGCGATGCGCCGTAACGGGTCTCACTACCCGACTGTTCTGCTACTAACGCAGCACGTAAACCGTGACGGTCTACAACACACAATGATGTTGCATACCAAGGAAGACCTTTACTTGCATTTGTTGAACCATCTAAAGGGTCAACAACAACTAACAATCTGTCATCTGTAATTGGCCACACAATGTCTGCGATGCCACTCTCTTCGGACAGAACTTCAAAACCAGATGCTTGCAACAAATCAACAATGACATCGTCAATCACGACATCAGCCGAATACTGACCCTCGCGCTCGCCAGACATTGACCAGTCGGCAATTTCGTCCAAGGTGTCAGCGGCGGCATCTGCAACGTCGTGCAGAAACCCCAAAATATCGCGGTCTGCAGAGTTGTAATCGAAATGGGGCACATCTGAACGGTAGTGTCCATGACGTGGCCGTTATCGACATTGCCGGATTTGTCACCGATTTGAAGAGCCATGCGGTCGACCACGGGTTTCACGTGCATGACGAGCGTCACTTTGTTGAGACGTACTCACTGCGTCAACTGTGGGAAGTGGATCTCCACCCCGAAGAGGCCTGCAACGGACCGATTGACCTTCATGTAAGCCTGGAAATCGACCCGCGCACACTTCTCAGTTTTGAAGACGTGGTTCTGGCCATGGACGACCCAGACGACGACCCACCAGAAGGCTTTACGTTTCCACTGGTATTCACGTGGACATTCCCACCGCTCGTGCACCCGCCCGACCTATTGGTGCTTGCGACCGAAGTTGCCGGGATTGGCGGCCTCGAGCTACCTCTTGAGGTTTCAGCAATCGATTCGTTTCACCAAGTAACTGATGCACCAGAGCGAAGCCTCACTGTGGTGAGTCGTGTGCCTGTATCGCTAGCGAATGTTTACAAGGGCGACAACGACCCCGTGTGTGCAGTGCTTGATACGTGCAGAAATGTGAGTCTGAATTTGCTGGAACGCGTGCCCTTTTGGATTGGCGACATTCACTAATTCGAGTCGACTAATGGTGGGCCCAGCAGGACTCGAACCTGCGACCAAGGGATTATGAGTCCCCTGCTCTAACCAACTGAGCTATGGGCCCGAGAGTCGACCGAGGTGAGAGGTGCGACTGGCTCCGGGGGTGGGGCTCGAACCCACGACAAACGGATTAACAGTCCGTTGCTCTGCCAACTGAGCTACCCCGGAAGGGAACCCAAAGGCTACCAGCGAGGGCGCCCAGTGCCCAAGGCCATGGATCTAGTCAGATTCGAGGTAACTACGCAAACGCTGGCTATTGATTGGGTGGCGAAGGCGGGCAAGAGTCTTTTGTTCAATCTGGCGGATTCGCTCACGTGTGACTCCCTCTTGCTTAGCGACGTCATCGAGCGTCTGTGGCTCACCACTTGAAATACCAAAGCGCTTGTCGATGATGCGACGATCACGATCTGGCAAATGATCAAGCTCTAGAGAGATTGCATCAACCAGTTCACGACGCTGTGCCACATCTGCTGGTGAATCTGTGGTGTCGCCGCCAAATTTGTCTCCCCACGTTGTGGAGTCTTCATCGCTACTGACAGGTTCATCGAGACTGATTGTGACAGAGGAGATCTGTTTTAGTTCTTCGATCTTTTCGGCTGGAATGAGAGTTCGTTCTGCGAGTTCTGCATACGTGGGTTCGCGCTTCAGTTCGACATTCAATTCACGGTCAGCTTTGGTGATTCGATTCAACATTTCCACAACATGACTAGGAACACGAATAGTGCGCCCTTGGTCAGCCATAGCCCGCATCATTGACTGACGAATCCACCAAGTGGCGTAGGTAGAAAACTTGAAACCCTTCTCCCAGTCGTACTTCTCTGCGGCACGCATGAGACCAATGTTGCCTTCTTGAATAAGGTCAAGCAGTTGCAGTTCGCGCCCATCGTATTTGCGCGCAATGGAAACTACTAAGCGCAAGTTTGCCGTAATGAGATGTTCGAATGCTTCTTCACCTTCACGCATGATGATGCGTAGCTCACGACGTTGAGTTGCCGTTAACGATCCTTCGGTTGAACGAGCTTTTGCTTCCTGCATGGTGCGAATTGCGCGGCCCAGTCTTTTTTCATCATCAGCTGACAGCAACGCCACCTGGCCGATTTCACCGAGATACATACGTACTGCATCACCAGCTTCTCCTGCCAGCACTCGCGGAGCTGCGACCTTCGGTGGCACCAGCTTTAGTGGGCGTGGTGCGGGTATTTCAATTTCGCCTGAGATATCAGGTTCGATTTTGGCGATGGAGATTTTTGCTTCAAGTAACACTGATTCGATATGACGAATCATTTCCGGATTCAGTTCCACATTTCTAAAAACATGTGCAACAGTATTTGGATCAACCAACCCGTCGTCTGATCGCGAGGCAAGCAATGTGGCCCACTCGGCGGCATCCACAGATGGATGCGGCAGCACGATGGTGGACCGGCGCGTCATGTGGCTGCCTGAGCCACCTGGGCGAGCCACTGCAGCAAGATCACCGCTGCATTTGGTGCTTTGTCGTGCTTATTCAAATCTTCAAGGGCGTTACGCACCATGCGGTCATTCTGAATCTGCTCAATGTCAGAGCCCATTCGACGTCGTGACAGTTCTCGTCGAACAGCGGCTGAAATGAGAGCTCGAGATTCAACAAGCGGGTCAGCCTCTATGTCGTACACTGCTGCTCGCTCAATAATGTCGGCCGCATCTGGTTCGACAGACTGTAAGGCAACGTGGACATCACCATCTGCGGATGCCAGGGCGCGGAATGCTTCACGTGAAGGATCATCAGGGAAAAGCTCTTCAATCAGCCAGGGTGCAATGGTGTCCCATTCGTGAATGAGAAGAGACAGCGCCACAAAACCGGCGCCCTCTGTTGCTTGCTGAACTGGAGCTGCGATAACTACAGGTGCAGAGCCTCCCCTGTCTGCAACTTTCACAAGATCAGCAGCAGAGACTCCGGTGTGGCTTGCTACTTGGCCTGCATACAACCGACGCACGTTTGAATCGGGATGCTCGTTCACCAATTCCATGGCTTTACCCGCTAGTCGAGCACGTGATTCTGGCGAACGTAAAGGGTTTGCGTCGAACAATCTTTTCAATCGGAAACCAAGAAATGGCATTGCGTCGTTAATTGCACGCGTCAGTGCTTCAGGGTCGGAACTTGCAAGTTCGCCAGGGTCTTTGCCTGCTGGAAACTGCGCGACAGAAACTGAGATGTCATATTTCTTTTCCCACGCGTAGAACTTGTCTGTGGCACCTTGGCCCGCCGCATCAGCATCAAATGCCAACACCACATTGCGCGCATAACGCTTCATGAGCTTCACGTGATCTTCAGTGAGTGCCGTACCGCAGGTTGCAACCGCAGTTGCGAGCCCACTGCGATGAAAACCAATGACATCGGTATAGCCCTCACACACGATAACGCGATCTTCTTTCACCACGTTTCCTTTTGCCCAATTCATGCCATACAACGTGCGCGACTTTATGTACACCGGAGTTTCAGTGGAGTTCTTGTACTTCGCAGGGTCTGTTGAACCAGGAAGAATGCGCCCACCAAAGGCAACTGCTGCACCATTTTCATCAAAGATGGGAAACATCACCCGTGCGCGAAACGAATCTTGCAGTCGGCCAGCTTTGTTAACAAACCCAAGGCCAACTTCAGCCAACATTGCTGGTGTCGCGCCAAGTGACGAGCTAAGGGCGTCCCATTCATCCGGTGCCCAGCCAAGGCGAAACGATCGAGCGACGTCGCCGGCCAAACCGCGATCTCGTAAATACTCCCGAGCTGCTCGTGCATCAGGAGATTCAAGAAGTCGTGCGTGATACCAATCAACCGCACGTTCCATTAAGGCTTGCAATTCCTTGCGATGTTTGCGTTCACCGTTTCCAGCGCCTGATGTATAACGAAGTTCGATTCCAGCTTTACTGGCAATGCGTTCTACAGAACCAACGAAGTCAAGGTGTTCCATCTGTTGAACGAACGTGAAGACATCACCCTTAGCTCCGCAGCCAAAGCACATGTACCTACCGGTCTCATCATTGACACTGAAAGAGGGCGAACGCTCTGAATGAAAAGGACACAGACCGACTTGGCTACGGCCAGTGCGACGTAGTTGGGAATATGGCGAGACCACGTCTGACAAAGTGACAGAGGACCTGACCTTTTGAATGTCGTCCTCAGCAATGCCCATGGCATGACATTAGTGCCCCGTGAGACGACCTACGACTGCGTCTTTGGCGTGGATCGCAGCGAGGCAACAATCGAGACCGTAAGGATCATGGCAATAACTGACAACGACGCCGCGATAGGCATATGCCACCAATACGACAAGGTCATCTTGATACCGACAAACGCCAGGATGACTCCGAGACCAGTCTGTAGGTACTGGAATCGGTCCCGCATGTCAGCAAGGAGGAAATACAGAGCTCGTAATCCCAAAATTGCGAAGGCATTCGATGCAAAAGCGATGTATTGCTCGTTAGTCACAGCCAGAACGGCCGGTACGGAGTCAATTGCGAAAATAACATCAGTGATTTCCACCAAGACAAGGACTGCGAGAAGTGGCGTCGCCAACCGCTTGCCATTAACTCTCGTCCATAGTTTCTGACCATCAAGTTCATCTGTTGAGGGCACAAAACGATGAAATACCTTCATTGCCTTGCTCTTTGCAGGATCAAAACCATCATCGTGGGTCTGTAGCAATTTGATGCCTGAATACAGAAGGAAAAGACCAAACAGAATCAGAGTGATTTTGAATGAATTGATAATGGCAACGCCGGCAAAGATGAATCCGATGCGCATAGCAAGGGCACCAAAGATTCCCCAGAAAAGAACACGGTGTTGATACATCTTCGGCACTTGGAAGTGCGCAAACAGGACCGCCCACACAAACACGTTGTCAACACTGAGGCTCTTTTCAATGAGGTAGCCACCCATGTATTCACCAGCAGCCTGAGAACCGAACTCCCACAACATGACGAGACCGAAAAGCAAACCCACGCTGATCCAGACAGCAGATTCAATAGCTGCTTCTTTCGTGTGGATTTCGTGTGCGTTTTTGTGCACAACCAAAATGTCAATCAGCAACATTGCACCGATGACACCCAGAAGAAGTGGCCAGTGCCAACCTTCGATAACGAGATCGACCTTTCCGCTGGAAGAACCAGTACTAGCCGCAACGAGTGAACCAATGGAGAACATCTGGGAGATGTTAGTTGACTACTTCGTCTCTGTCTTGGCACCGCCGATAACAGCCTGAGCTGCCGATAACCGAGCGATGGGCACGCGGTAGGGAGAGCAACTGACGTAATTCAAACCAGCGCGATAAAACATGCCAATTGACTCAGGATCACCACCATGTTCACCACAGACACCCATTTTTAGTCCACGCTTCACTTTGCGACCCCGTTCGGCAGCAAGGAACACCAATTCGCCAACTCCACTTTGGTCGATTGTTTCGAAAGGGTTGCGCTTCAGAAGCCCGGCTTCCAAGTAGGCAGGCATCATTCGGCTCTCGACATCATCACGACTGAAACCAAACGTCATTTGCGTCAGGTCATTTGTGCCGAAGCTAAAGAAATCGGATACTTCAGCTAGTTCCCCTGCCCGCAATGCTGCACGAGGAGTCTCAATCATGGTTCCGATAGAAACTTTTGGCCGCTTTATGGATTTCTCACCCTTTTTGGCCTTCGGAACTGGTCGTGAATTGATGTCAGCAAGAACGTCTTCAACCCAACTACGCGCAAGAGCCAATTCTTCACGGGTCACGGTGAGCGGAATCATGATTTCGACAATCGGTTCATAGCCCTTCGATGCCACATCATCAGCGGCCTCCATTAGCGCGCGCACTTGCATGGCATACAGACCAGGCTTCACAACACCAAGACGAACTCCGCGAGTTCCCAACATGGGGTTCACTTCGCTCCATTCATGTGCTGCACGAAGGAGTGTTGCTTCTTCTGCATCAAGACCAGATGTTGCTTTCTTGATTTCTAATTCGCTGACGTGTGGCAAGAATTCATGAAGTGGCGGATCAAGCAGACGCACTGTGACTGGAAGCCCCGACATTTCCTTCAGGAGCGCAATGAAGTCTTTCTTCTGAACTTTCCGTAGTTCTTCAAAGGCTGCTGCTTCTTCTTCTGGCGAACTAGCAAGAATCATTCGACGCACGACGGGCAATCTGTCGGGAGCTAAGAACATGTGCTCTGTGCGACATAGGCCAATTCCCTGTGCGCCAAGCTCACGAGCTTTCTTTGCATCTTCGTCGGTATCCGCGTTTGCTCGAACATCCATCTTGCCTTTGCGCACTTCGTCAGACCATTTCAGAATTGTGTCGAATTCCTTTGGTGGTTTTGAAGCCATCAATGCAAGTTGTCCGAGCATTACTTCACCAGTGGTTCCATCAAGCGACAACCAGTCGCCTTCCTTCACTGTGACTCCATTTGCTGTGAATGAATTACCAGAAATCTTTACCGCATCAGCACCGACAATGGCCGGAGTCCCCCATCCGCGAGCGACAACAGCAGCATGACTGACTAGACCACCACGCGAGGTGAGAATTCCTTTTGCAACCATCATGCCGTGAACGTCTTCCGGACTAGTTTCCGCACGCACCAGAATCACGTCTTTGCCAGCCAGAGCAGCAGCTTCTGCATCATCAGCGGTGAAAAATACCTGGCCTACGGCAGCCCCAGGAGACGCTGCAAGACCTTTGGCAATGCTCTTCGATTTTGTTGCAAACTGCGGGTGAAGGACCTGATCAAGATGATCAGCGGCAACACGCATAATGGCTTCGGTCTTTGAAATCTTCCACGCCTTCTTGCCGGTTCCGGTTGGCTTTGTCATCTCGACTGCCATTCGCAATGCTGCAGCACCCGTTCGCTTTCCGACTCGTGTCTGAAGCATCCACAACTTGCCCTGTTCAATCGTGAACTCAGTGTCACACATATCTTTGTAATGACGCTCAAGTCGAGCAAAGATTTCCAATAGTTCACTATGAATTATCGGGAACTTCTTCTTCAGTGCATTGAGGTCCTCTGTGTTGCGAATACCAGCAACAACATCTTCGCCTTGTGCATTGACCAGGAAGTCTCCATACGGCTTTGAATCACCAGTGGCAGCATTGCGAGTAAACCCAACGCCTGTTCCTGAGTTCTCGTCGCGATTGCCAAACACCATGGCTTGCACGTTGACTGCAGTACCCAGTTCATGGCTGATCTTTTCTCGAACTCGGTACGCAATTGCGCGCGGACCATTCCATGAGCGAAAGACTGCCTCAACCGCGCCGCGAAGCTGCTTGGCTGGGTCTTGTGGAAACGGCTTACCCGTGGCTGTTGCAACTGCTTTCTTATAAACCTCACAGAGTTCTTTCAATGCTGATGATGGAATATCAGCATCGGTCTGTGCATTAGCGACTTCTTTTGCCTTGTCGAGAGCGTGCTCAAAGACAGCACCATCAAGACCAAGAACAATTCGTCCGTACATTGAGATGAACCGACGGTATGAGTCATATGCAAACCGCTCGTTGTTCGTAGTTGTTGCTAGAGCAATCACGCTCTTGTCGTTCAAGCCAAGATTCAGAACCGTGTCCATCATTCCGGGCATTGAAAACTTTGCACCAGAACGCACTGAGACCAACAGTGGGTCTTTCGGATCGCCCAACTTGCGGCCCATCTTTTTCTCTAAAGCTGCAACATGCTTTGTCATTTCGTCGGTGAGGCTCTTCGGCCACCCACCGTGCATGTAATCGCGACACGCATCGGTACTAATGGTGAAACCATGCGGAACTGGCAAGTTCAATACGCTCATCATTTCAGCCAAATTGGCTCCCTTTCCACCCAAAAGATCTTTGTACTCCATTGGTGGGCGACGATGTTTATGGTCGAAGGCAAAAACGTATGACACGCCGAAAGTCTAGGCGCCTACGGCTTTACCTCTATCTTCAATACACTTGCGACATGAGAAGCCCAGCAAGCCATGCCAAGCCCAATGTGTTTAACGTGCTCGGCTTCCCCACAACCCTGAAGCCTGGTTTTGGGATATTTCTGGCCTTTCTTGTTTTTATCTACCCATTCCCACTTGGACTATGGATGGCGGCTGCGGTCGGGATCTTCACATTGATTCACGAACTAGGTCACGCACTAGCGGCTCGCATGTCTGGTTGTACCGCATCAATCTCGCTTGATTTCATGGTGGCGTACGCAGCGTACGAACCACGTAAACCCCTGACGTGGGGACAAAAGGCCCGCATCGCAATTGCAGGACCGTCACTACAAATTACTTGTGCAGTCGCGGTGCTGTTACTGAACAGCACTAACCCATTCAGTAGGGCGGATATCACCATCAGCGATGCCACTATTGCTATTTGGTGGGCAGGTATCGCATTGGGAGTGCTCAACCTTGTTCCTCTAATGCCACTTGACGGTGGAGCATTCGTTGCAAGCATTGTTGAACATTTCATGCCAGGCCGCGGTAATGACATTGTTTTGAAGTCAAGCACTGCCTTGACAGCAGTGTTGTTCGGGCTCTGCATTGTCAGCGGCAACGCGCAGTTTGCCCCTGTCCTCGTCTTTATGTTGTTTATGCAGTATCAAACCCTTGCATTACCCCAACGTCAGAAGAAGCTCTTGCTGAACCCCGCCCTTGCCCCTGAAGGCGACCCGGAGTTTGACGCGACGATTGCGGCCAGCATTCTTTCTGCAGGAGACGCCACTAAAGCTTTGCGGTTCGCTACCGAGGCGTACCGCCTGTGCCCTGCTGAGAGCAATGCTTTTCAAGCTGCTCGCAGCGCAATGCACCTCGGAGACCATTCCCTCGCTGCGCAATGGCTGCGCGTATCCGAACAATCGCAATTCGATTCGGGACGCTTTCAGATTCTGTTCAATCACGCAACTGAATTTTCACAACTACGTGGACGTAGTGATGTTTCAGACGAGTGGTTCGCCGACCGTTGAGGTTCGGGCTATACGCGCAAGCGCAATTCGTGAACCAATCGAAGTGACAGTGCCGACTGATTTGTCGTCTTCCATCACACGAGCGCCGACTCCGAGACCCTCGCGAGGAAGAGCACGCACAACTACAGGCGCCATTGTTCCGCGAGAGTCCATTCGCTCAACAAGTTCCTGCCCTGGGTAACACCCTTTGGTGAAACTAACGGCGACAGAAAGAATTCCTGTTGTGCCGGGAATGTCACCCACTAAGACGTCGACCCCAAGTTTTGGCCAACGAGCATCTGCGCGGGAGTAGTCAATATGCTCTGGCTCGGTGACTTCACCCAATGTTGGCAACAGCAATACATCGCCAACCACGTCGATTTCATCTTCAGAACCCCAATACGGAATGGCGCGTCCAGGCCCAGCACCAACTTCGCGCATCGCATCTGTGCCGCGGAAAGCGCGTACTAGCCAATCACTGCGTCGCAACGTGACTTTTGCACGCAACACGAATCGCTGCAACCGCACGATTACTTCGTCTGCAAATCCTGCATCAAGATCAAGAGTGAACACGGTGTCTTCGTGGCGTACAACCCGCACAAGCGCCGACACGTGACCAGTAGGTTCAAGCAACAAGCTGTGAATGCTCGCGCCAACTGCTAACGATGCAATGTCATTCGCAAGCTGTGAATGCAAGAAAGTCTGCGCATCATCACCTTGCACGATGATGACGTCGCGGGCGATGTCAGCCCAGACTATGGTCGTCATGCTGTTGTTCCAGCTTCGCGGCGGCGTTGTGTCATTCGTTCAGCAGCAGGAATAGTGGCGAGAAGTGCTCGCGCTTTGTTCTCACATTCCAAATCTTCATCTGCAGGGTCACTATCAGCAACGATGCCGGCACCTGCCTGCAGACTTGCAAACTTTGGACCTACGAACATTGTGCGAATTGCAATTGCAGTGTCGAGATTTCCTGAAAAATCCACATAGCCAACAACACCTGCATATGGTCCGCGCTTTACTGGCTCCAACTCATCGATGATTTCCATTGCACGCACCTTTGGCGCACCGCTTACGGTGCCAGCTGGCAATGTTGCACGCAACACGTCAATCGGACCAAGGCCCGGCTTCAAGTCACCTGATACTTGTGACGTGAGATGCATCACATGGCTGTATCGCTCAAGTGTCATCAGCTCGTCCATTTGTACAGAGCCAAAAGTTGACACTCGACCAACATCGTTTCGGGCAAGGTCAACAAGCATGATGTGCTCTGCGACTTCTTTCGGGTTTTCACGCAATTCGCCTGCAAGTCGCTTGTCGTGCTCGTCATCTACTCCGCGCTTACGTGTTCCGGCGATAGGACGAGACACCACTCGCCCATTCACCAACTGCACGAGAGGCTCCGGAGACCCACCGACAATGGTGAGATCAGGCTGACGCAGGAAGTACATATATGGGCTTGGATTCACCTGACGCAGAACGCGGTACACATCAAATGGGTCTGCAGTGAGGTCAATATCAAACCGCTGAGAAAGAACTACCTGGAAAATATCGCCAGCGCGAATGTATTCCTTTGCAACGTCAACCGCAGAGCGATACGCACCATTAGGCATAGACGAACGCGTTGTTGGCAGGTTCTCGCCAGCAACTGGCGGTTCTACTGCAACGTATGCAAGTGGACGAGCAAGATCAGCCACAGCTTCGTGCACCCGTACAACTGCGGCATCGTATGCCTCACCGATTTGTGCATCAGTCAACCCTGCAACCGGAACACTTTCAAGCATGTAGACGCGTTGACGCCAATGGTCGAATGCGGCAAGTGAGCCAATAATGCTGACGGAAGCATCTGGCAAATCACGATCATCTCGCGGAACATTTGGCAGATCTTCGATTTCGCGAACAACGTCATAACCGAGGTGGCCCATTAGTCCGCCCTGCAACGGTGGAAGATCAGGAAACAGCGGCGCGCGATAGATGCGCAACAGTTCTTCCATTGCAGCCAACATGCCCTTATCTAATGGAACACTTGCGGGCACATCGCCAGTAACTGTTAGGACTCCATTGCGCAAAGTAAGAGTTCCGCGCGGGTTACGGCCCACAAAGGAATACCTGCTCCATCGTTCGCCATGTTCCACTGATTCGAGCAAGAAGCCATCACCTTCGCCCACCAGTTTGATGAATGCAGCAACCGGAGTTTCGAGATCGGCAAGAATCTGAGTCCACACGGGAACCACAGTGTGCAGTTTCGCTAGTTCAATGAATTCAGCACGCGACGGCGTGACCGCGGTACCTGTCATTCGTCTTCGCCGAATGCTCGAAAGAAACATGAACGCTCGCCTGTATGGCAGGCTCCACGACCTTCTTGATCAACCTTGAACAAAAGTGTGTCGCCGTCGCAGTCGTAATACGCCTCGCGCACAAACTGGCGATCACCACTGGTGTCACCCTTGCGCCACAACTCACTACGGCTACGGCTGTAGTAGACCATGCGCCCTTCAGCAAAAGTCATGCTGAGAGATTCTGCATTCATCCACGCCATCATCAAGATGTCACCCGTATCAACACACTGCGCAATCGCGGGCACCAGACCATCTGCGTTGTAGACCACACCGGACAACTGATCGGCAGTGGCAAGAATGACGCGCCCTCGTGAATTGTTTGAAGTCTGGTCGTTGTTGCTCACCGTAAGTACGGTACCGTCTTGCCCCGTGGGAGTGGAAACTATTTACCTAGAAACCATTGATGGCGTCAATGTTGAAGCCGATTTGGTACGCACTGACGCTGACCATGTGCGAGCTGTCGTGATTATTGGCCACCCTCACCCCCTGTATGGCGGTGACCGTTTCAATCATGTTGTTCGGGCCATGCAGGAAGCGGCATTGGGTCTCAATTGCCATTCCATTGCCGTTGATTTTCGCGGGGTGAATAACTCAGGTGGTTTTCATGATGACGGTGATTCTGAACGACTTGACCTAGCTGCTGCATGTGAATTGTCTGACCTCATTGCACCCGAAGTTCCCATCATCATGACTGGCTACTCATTCGGTTCGGTTGTTGGCCTCAATGTCAGTAACCCGTGGATTGCCGGATGGATTGCTGTTGCACCACCTGCACAGATGATGAGTTCCCTTCCCTCTGCGGCAAATAATCCCCGACCAAAAATCATTATTGCGGCTGAGCATGATCAATTCACTTCACCAGACGAAATGGCGACTGCAGTGTCAACGTGGAGCAATACTCAAATCATTTTGGCCAACGGTGTTGATCATTCCTTCGCCGTGAACGCCGCACGTCTCTGCAACACTGCTTTGTCTCAACTTTTGGAGACAATTTCCTAGTTAGGAATTACGAACGCGAATACCGCGCGATGCCATGTCGCGTTTTGCATCACCGATTGTGTGTTCACCAAAGTGGAATATTGATGCCGCTAGCACGCCTGTTGCGCCACCTTCAATGACGCCTTCCGATAAATGACCAAGCGTGCCGACACCACCGCTAGCGATAACTGGGACACCAACCGCATCCGACACCGCACGAGTAAGTCCAAGATCAAAACCGTCTCGCGTGCCATCACGATCCATAGACGTCAGAAGAATCTCGCCGGCACCAAGCGACACGGCAGCAACTGCCCACTCCACGGCATTCAACTCTGTTGCCGTACGTCCACCGTGCAGAAACACCATCCATTGATGAGTCGCAGCATCCCACTTGGCATCAATTGCACACACCACACATTGCGACCCGAATTCATCCGCAATATCAGCAATAACTTGAGGTCGCTGCACTGCAGAAGTATTGACGCTGATTTTGTCAGCACCCGCACGCAACAATGCTCGTGCATCTGACAATTCGCGAATACCGCCACCAACTGTGAAAGGTATAAACACTTCCTCTGCAGTTCGAGAGACAACATCAATCATGGTGTCGCGCCCATCAGATGATGCAGTGATATCCAAGAACACCAATTCGTCTGCACCTTGAGCGTCATAACGGGCAGCCAATTCCACAGGGTCTCCTGCATCGCGCAAATCAACGAAGTTGACTCCCTTGACAACGCGACCATTGGTTACATCAAGACACGGAATAACGCGCGCAACTAGGTCTGGATTCATGACAACGCCACCAAGGCTTCCGACACAGAAAATTTTGATTCATACAACGCTTTACCAACGATGACACCGTTCAAGCCAATGACGGTTGCCAGTTCTGCAAGATGAGCCAGCGAGCCAACACCGCCACTCGCAATGACGGGAATTGGTGTTTGAGACACAGCGTGCGCTAGCCCTTCAACATCTGGTCCAGTCAACATGCCATCGCGAGCAATATCAGTAATTACAAACGCTGAAGCCGTAGGAAATTTCGCCAGCAGTTCATCTACTTGTACTCCAGAAGATTCAGTCCAACCATGGGTGGCCGCAACCCCATTGCGGTGATCAAGCCCCACAGCAACAGAAACGATGTCTGACACACGACGGACGAGTGAAGGATCAGCAACTGCAGCAGAGCCCATAACAACGCGCGTGACTCCGGCTGCCGCAAGAGCTTCAGCATCGGCTTCTGTACGCACCCCTCCACCTACCTGAAGCGATGCACGGCCAGCAATAGCACGAGCAACAGCAGCGATGACGGAACGATTAACGGGTTCACCACTGCGCGCGGCGTCTAGGTCCACCATGTGCACCCAGGTTGCTCCTTGATCGACGAACGAGAGAGCCGTGGCAACAGGGTCAACGCCATACACAGTGCTGTCGTCATATTCACCCTGGCGCAAGCGCACCACTTTGCCGCCAAAGACATCAATCGCTGGGTACAGAATCATGATGTTGCTACTGACTTAACGAAATTCTCAAGCAGCCGCAAACCAGCAGTTGCCGATTTCTCAGGGTGAAACTGGGTTGCGAATACGTTGCCACGACGAAATGCAACATTGAGTGTTTCGCCATAATGAACCGTGGCTGCGACATCGTTGCTGTCAGTCGGTACTCCGTGCAGCGAATGCACAAAATACATCCACGGATTTTTATCAAGACCTGAAAACAAAACATCATTCTTTGTGATGTTGAGTTGATTCCATTGCATCTGGGGTCGTGGCACATCAGTAGAGAGCCATTGCACAGAACCCGGGATAATGCCAAGCCCAGTTGCGGTTTCATCTTCTTGACTTGAATCAAACAACATCTGCATACCAACACAAATGCCCATGAACGGAACCCCGCGCTCGACCGACTCATGAGCAACGGATTCGAGGCCGGCGGTACGCAATGCATTCATGCATGCCCCGAAAGCCCCAACACCCGGCAGAACAACAGCATCGGCCGAGGCTGCAATACGAGCATCGGCAGTGAGCACAGCATCGGCACCCACACGTTCTAACGCTTTCTGCGCAGAACGCAAATTTCCGATTCCGTAATCAAGCACCGCAACACGCGGGCGTGATGTCACGAAAGAACACCCTTCGTAGAGGGCACTCCCGCCGATTCAATGCGAACGGCATCACGTAAACAGCGTGCGAGCCCTTTAAAAGTTGCTTCGATGATGTGATGCACGTTGCGACCTGCGCGCAAGTTGACATGCAACGTAATTGCAGCCGCACTAGCAAGCGAGGACACTGCGTGCTCGGCAAGTGATGGATCAAAAGCTGGGTTACCAAGTGGGAGACATTCCGGCAATTCAACATTCCACGCCACAAAGGCACGCCCACTGAGATCTAGTGCAACTTCTACGAGTGCTTCATCAAGTGGGTACAACCCACTAGCAAAACGCCTCACTCCGGCTTTATCGCCGAGCGCTTCACGCAATGCTTCGCCAACAGAGATTGCAACATCTTCCACCGTGTGATGTGTATCGATGTGTAGGTCGCCCTTGGCTGCAATGGTGAGGTCAAAACCACCGTGACGTGCCAACTGCTCGAGCATGTGGTCATAGAACGGAATACCGGTCGAGATAGACGCGGTCCCTGATCCGTCAAGGTTGATAGACACATCAATGGATGTCTCTTTTGTGCTGCGGGTGACCTGGGCTGTACGTGCCATGTCTCTATTCTCGCCGCTCAACACCCTTCTCGGACTGTCAATTACGTGATTTCTGCCTAATTGGCCGACAGAGCCTTTGATAGAGCATCCAAGAAGGCCGAGTTCTCGTCTGGTGTACCCACAGTGACCCGCAAACAGCCACTCAACCTCGGTGTCGTGCTGAAATCGCGCACTAACACCCCTGAGTCAACCATTCGCTGCCACACGACAGCCGCGGCAGCAGACCGGGGCCTAAACAAGATGAAGTTTGACCCGCTTGGCCAGACATCGCATTCCATTTCACTAATGGCCGCAAAGATGCGACTCCGTTCAGATTTGATGATGTCGACTCGTTGTTCCATTTCTGAAACAAAATTCAGCGCAGCAATAGTTGCTGCTTGCTTGAACGAATCCAGATGATACGGAAGAACTGCAATCTCGAGGTCAGCAATCATTTGTTTCGGCGCCACTACATAACCCACACGTAATGCAGCCATAGACAAAGTCTTAGAAAATGTTCGAGTAACTGCGAGAGGCCTGTCTTCAGTCACCATGTCGACAGCAGACCATTCGGAAAACTCTGCGTACGCCTCGTCAACAACCACAACTCCTGTTGTGTGGGCCAGCATCACTTCTAGGTTTTCACGTGGCTCAATGATTCCAGTTGGGTTATTCGGGTTACATAAGAACGACACTGACGGCTTATGACGAGAGAGCAACCGCTCGATCTCTATTGCGTCAAGCGTTAAGTCAGCGCGACGTTCACCTTGCACAACTTCGGCACCCGTGACGCGAGCAATTTGGGAATACATCTGATACGTAGGCTCAAACGTTGCAACACACCGGCCAGCACCGCCATACGCCAGCAGAATTGTCTGAAGAACTTCATTGGAACCATTTGCAACAAAAATGTTGGCTGGGTCGACATTGTGACGACGTGCAATAGTTTCCCGCAATTCAGTCACGGCTCTGTCGGGATAACGGTTCCACTGAATTGACCGTGCGATATCTGCAACCGCATCAAGCCATGCAGCAGGCGGAGGAAATGGCGACTCATTGGTGTTCAACCGAACAGGCACATCAACTTGAGCGGAGTGATACCCAGTCATCGCCTGTATTTGTTCTCGGGGATTAAATGTGGTCACAACGGCAACTTAGTCAACGAAGCCCCGTACTAACGGGCTATTTTTTCAGCGCGAATCAACAAACGTTCTGCTGACAACAACGCCCGCTCTGCTTCGTACATTGCACTAACGAGATCTTCATGGTTTGGACCAATGTTCTCAATCAGTCCCGCGACTCTCGTCCGGTAACGATTTACGGCATCTGCTGCTGCGCCTAGTTCGGCACAAATGGTGGCTGTCATCGAACAGACGCTACTTGACTACTGTCACTTCGCCTTTGACTTTGACGGCATCAGTGTGGCTGGACAGATGTCTTCCAACTCACAGATGCCACATTTCGGCTTCTTTGCGTCACACACACGACGTCCGTGCAAGATAAGCCGCAGTCCGAACCTTCCCCACTCTGGTGGGTCAATGAATCCGTTGAGGACCTTTTCCACCTTCACCGGATCTTCTTCAGTCGTGAGCCCGAGACGGCGCGACAGCCGACCAACGTGCGTGTCAACAGCTAAACCTGGCAAATCAAAGACCACACTGCGCAATACATTTGCCGTTTTGCGACCAACGCCAGGAAGCGTGACCAAGTCCTCCATCTCGTGTGGGATAACACCAGCAAATCGATCAACAACATTGCGACCCATACCGATGAGATTCTTTGCTTTGCTCTGGTAAAAACCTGTTGAGCGAATGATGGTCTCAAGTTCCGTTGGGTTCGCTTCTGCCAATGCCAGTGGAGTTGGGTACTTCGCAAACAGCGCCGGAGTCACCATATTCACTCGCACATCAGTGCATTGCGCCGACAAAATAGTGGCTGCCAGCAGTTCATAGGCGTTTGAGTGGGTCAGTTCGCACTCGGCAGACGGATACAACACCTCGAGGCGAGTGGCTATTTCTTTTGCGCGACCAGCTGGCGTTCTCGGCTTTCCCATGGCCAAAAGGTACCCTGACAGCCGTGCGTTCACTCGAAATCAAGAGACAGATGGACCCGTCAAGCATTGACGAGGTCTCAGCACTGATTAACGACACATGGCGGGCAGATGGTGTTCGCCCACTGAACGACCATCTTTGGCTCGATTTACGTGAAGGTGGACGCAAGGGATTCGCCGGAGTCATCGCTCGCGACGCCGGTCACGACCACATTGTGGGGTACTGCCAGGTATCTCGAGGAAACGAATCATGGTCACTTGACCTCATTGTTCACCCCCATCATCGTTACGACTCAATGGAAATTGCGCCAGACCTCATTACTGCAGCACTCGACATTGTTGCGAGTGAAGGTGGCGGACATGTGCATTGGTGGGTCTTTGAGCCAAACAACATTCACAGACAACTCGCAAGTAACGCAGGGCTTGCATCTGGTCGACACTTGGTACAGATGCGCAGGTCTCTTCCTCTGAGCGATGAACAACTCGCCCTCGCCGCCGATTTCGTGACGACGCCATTTCGAACGGGTGTAGATGAAGACGCATGGCTTGCTGTCAACAACGCCGCATTTGATGCGCACCCCGAACAAGGCGGCTGGACTCGCGACGTCGTTGCTGCTCGACAGGCCGAGAACTGGTACAACCCAGAGGGCTTCTTGATGCATTGGGACAATTCGTCTCTCGCCGCATTCTGCTGGACAAAAGTGCATAGAGACACCGACCCTCAGATGGGTGAAATTTATGTCATTGCTGTTGACCCTGCGCATGGCGGCAAGGGGCTAGGCCGACGCATGACTATTGCAGGCCTTGCATACCTGGCCAAACAAAACGTGCCAGTTGCAATGTTGTATGTCGACGCCGACAACGCAGCAGCGATGTCTGTATACACTTCGCTCGGATTCACCCCTCATCATCGCGAACTCGCCTTTGTCGGCGACGTGGCAGCAAAGTAAACAATGACAACTCTCTACGACCCCACTCGCGAAGAAATCGCAGCAATTCTTGAAGGCGAAGCGTCATATCGGCTCGACCAACTGTGGTCTGGCATGTACACACACTTTAAGAAACCGTCTGATATTCAAACTCTTCCTGCAGCGTTGCGCGCCAAACTAGATGCACAGTTGCCAGAAGGACTCATCGAGATTCGTCGTGAGACATCAGAAAACGGCGACACCGTGAAGTTCTTGTGGCACCTTCTTGAGGGCAACCACCCCATCGAGACTGTTCTTATGTATTACGACGAGCGCGCAACAGTGTGCGTTAGTACTCAAGCCGGTTGCGCAATGGCATGCGGGTTTTGCGCAACAGGCCAAGCCGGATTCAACCGTCAACTATCCCCTGGTGAAATTGTCGAGCAAGTTGTACGAAGCGCTCGCGAAGCAGCAACTAAAAATCGCCGCATCGACAACATTGTCTTCATGGGAATGGGCGAACCCCTAGCCAACGAACCAAATGTATGGGCTGCTGTTGAACGAATCCATGGCGACATCGGTATTTCTGCTCGTCATCTCACCATCTCAACCGTTGGCATTGTGCCAGGCATCAAAGCCCTAACTCAACGCCCTTTGCCAGTGAACCTTGCAGTGTCATTGCACGCAGCACGTGACCAACTGCGCACAGAACTTGTACCGATTAATGAGCGCTATCCGCTCAAGATGCTGATGGAAACATGTCGTGAGTATCTGTTCACCAAGGGTCGCCGCATCACATTTGAATGGGCTCTTATCGACGCTGTGAATGACACAGATCGAGATGCGCGCGAGTTAGCAGAATTGTGTTTACAACTCACTCCAGCAGCACATGTGAACCTGATTCCGTTGAACCCCACACCAGGCTGGCCAACGGTTGGAAGTTCACCAGGACGTGTTGCAGCGTTTCAACGATTACTGCGCGACCTTGGCGTCAACGCCACAACGCGGCAAAACCGTGGCACTGAAATTGCTGCGGCTTGCGGACAGCTTGCTGCTGGTCAACCAGTGACCCTGAACGCGTCTCGCGGTCAGAGCAAATAACGCGGATTCGCTACTCGCACTTTGTCTTCAACTACCGGACGCAAGCGATTCAGAACTTCCGCAAGATGTGAATCAAACTCGCCACTACGAATTGCGGCCGCTAGTTCTGCGTCATCAGTCATTCCGAACGACGACAAAACCTCTTGGTGTCGGGCTTCTTGATCAGAACCAAGTTCAAGTTCACGACGGACAATGTCAATCATGTTGATTGCTACTCGTGTATGGAATTGCAATCGACCATTCACACCGGGCAACAAGTCGCGTTCCATCCATTCATGAAGAGCTTCAAGAAGTTCAGTGGCTGTCGGCCGATCATGTGGGGCTGTCATTGCGTTCTTTCGGTGAGTAGTTCAATGAGGTCATATTCGTTTTCACACACACGACGACCAATGGCGGCCAATTCATGACTGCGTGCAATGCCCATCAGATGTGTTGCAGCTTGAGAGATACAGATAATCCCCCACTTCAAGGTGCCGAGTATTTCCCACCAACGCACAACTTCAGGGTCTGGACGCACTCCGGTAACAGATGCATATGCATCAAACAACTCGTCATATGTGCCGAGGCCTGCTGCAGGAAAGGCCCCTCCGAATCGCCATGCACGAACGCATAGCCACCCAAGGTCTTCCATCGGATCTCCGATGTGAGCAAGTTCCCAGTCAAGAATGGCCGCCAAACCATTTTCATTGACCATGATGTTGCCGAGTCGATAATCCCCATGAACCAAACATGCCGATGTCGACTCGGGCTTGTTTATGTCTAGCCAGCGAAACGTAGCTTCAAAAACCGGGTGGGGTTCTCCGAGGTCTTGTAACACTGTCTGGTACCTCTTCACCTGATCGTCTGCCACAAGACCTGGAATTGAAGTGGCATCTATCTGATGTAGGTGGGCCGCAGCCACACCCAACTGTGAAGTCAGAACTTTCCGCGTTGTACCAAATGTGTCATCTCTGAGAATCTTGCGAGCAATCGTTTCGCCTTCCACCGCGCGCACAATCATGAATGGAGAATTCAGTTCAGTTCTGTCAGCGCCGTCCACCACCAATTCAGCTACTGGCACGCCTGCCCGGTGGGCTGCAGTCAAAACCTTGGGTTCAACTTGGAAGCCACCAATGGTGCCCGCCCGCACCCGTTGAAGAACAAAATCGGCTCCGTCGGCTGAGAAGCGCCATGTCTCGCGTGAAGCCCCACCCGACAACCGTTGAAGATTTGTGATGTTGGCAGCGTTCATGACGCGAGCCAACCCTTGCTCAAGTTCCTCGTGTGCAGAGCCGACCATGCCTCTACTCTGTCACGCCCGATACCGTGTCTTCGTGCCCAACGACCCTGATGTTTCGCCAGTTCTACGGACCAGCAATGTCAGCATTGTCAGAGAAGGTCGTCACATTCTCGATTCAGTGTCTCTCTCCGTGTCGCCTACTGACAGATGGGTAATTCTTGGGCCTAATGGCTGCGGTAAAACCACGCTGCTTCGTGTTCTGTCGCTGTACTTACACCCATCGTCCGGAGATATCTATGTGCAGGGTCGAGCATTAGGAACATTCGATATTCGGCCAGTTCGGCCCCGCATTGCATACATGTCAGCATCCCTTGCTTCTGAGATTCGACCAGTCTTAACAGCCACTCAAATCGTCATGTCTGCAAAAAATGGCGCACTAGAGACCTGGTGGCACTCATACTCCGAACAAGACACCCAACGTGCTGTCGAATGTCTCGACCGACTCGGTGTTGCATGGTGCGCAGATCGAGAACTCGGAGCTTTGTCATCTGGCGAGCAGCAGCGGGTTCTTCTTGCGCGCGCATTGATGACTGACCCTATTGCCCTACTTCTCGACGAGCCAACTGCTCGACTTGACCTTGGTGGGCGTGAAAATCTCATCACACTGCTTCACGCCTTTGCAATCGATAACCCACAACTACCCTCTGTCGTAGTTACCCATCATGTTGACGAGATTCCAATCAGCACAACGCATTGCGCACTAATGAGAGACGGAAAGATCATTGCGTCTGGCCCGTTACACGAAACCTTGACTTCAGATTCTTTGTCTGAATGCTTTGGCACTTCACTGTTGCTCGAACAACGAGCAAACGGCCGTTTAACTGCTTACGCGCCCTGAACGAGGCGAGCTAATCCGGTCTTGCCTGCATCAACTTGAGCCGCAAGAACTCTGTCGAGAATTCCGGCAGTCCATAAGTTTCCGCCATAGGAAAGATCAACCGTTACAACACAGCCTGCTTCTGCAGTCTGAAGCACTACAGACATTTTCCACGGAGAATGTCGCCTTCCGTCAATCTCGTCGCGTTCAAAAACAATCTGCTGCGGTGTGTTCACAGTTCGTTTCATGCGCAATCGCTTTGATCGAGCAAACACTCCAACCTTTGCGCGCAGTTCAACATTCCACACTCCGTCGCCTGTGGCTTCAACGTCATGCACCATCGGCATCCACTCGATGTATCGATCTAGGTCTGCGACATACGGGTGCACTACGGATGGCTCCGCGGCCACCATCACATCAGAGGAATACTGCATAAAATTTATTCTTCATCTTTGGGCTGCTGACCAAATGCTCGACCTAACAATCGACCAAATGTCGGTTGGTCATCATCTGGTTGAACAGATTTCGCCAGTCTCGGCGACCATGGAATTGCCTGGGTTTCGTCAGGGTCTGGATTTCCTTCGAAGAGTGAAGGGCGCTCGCGTTCTGTTTTCTTCGGAGAAACACGTTTTGTACGCGTAACCGGAGGTGGTTGCGGATCATCGTTTACTCGAAACAATTTAGGAACAGCATCACGCCGATCATCAATGGTCCAGCCTCGCGGCACACTGAGCGCATTTGCATGACGACGGCACAGACGACCCGCCAATTCACGTTCCGGAACAGCACGGTTATCTACCCACACCAAAAGTTGTGCTTTGTCTATGCCATATGAGACTTCAGCGAGACCCGCACATCCAGGTCTTTCACATAACTTTCGCACTAGCCCAACGATAGTTCCTAATGTCCTGCAGCATGACCATTGCCTAAGGAACCATCAGTTCGGTTTTCTGTAGTTATCCAGGAACCCCGGGCAATTGAACACCTGGCACTGGCCGAGCGGGCAAGACACAAACAACGCCCATGCCTTGCCGATCGTTGAACTGACCCATGTCCAGAGGACATGTGCGGTCAATTGCAATCAACTGTTCCACAACTGCATCGTGGGGCTGTGCGCAATCGACCTCCACTGCGGAAAGCGAAGAATCGATGTTGACACATGACCCAGAGGACAACAATTGATCAACAGGACGAGGGACACTTGGTGTTGTCATTGCATGCGCGACCAACACCAAGGCTGCACCAATGGCACAAGCAATGATCATTCCCCGCCACGGGAATTTAGCGGGCGAATACGTAATGAAGGTCTCGGCATTCCTGGTGCCGCTACTGACAGATGTATAACTCGTGGTCAGAACGGACGAGTCATAGGCACGACGCAATTGAGGACTCGACAAAGTTTTCCACGCCAAGTTGATCTCAGTTATTTGCTGTGATTTATCAGTTGAGTTCACATTGACATCAGGGTGAACAGTGCGCATTCGTGCCCGATACGCGCGACGAATTTCATCGGTACTTGCTTCTGCAGACACACCGAGAACTTGGTAGTGCGTTCGTTTAGTACCCATGACGAACATCAACGAGACCAATCAGGGCCTCATCGTTTATGAAACGTTTGACGTTCTCTGTTATGCGAGCAGACAATAACGGAACAGCCATCTCCGGAGTATTTCCCACATGTGGCGTAATGATGCAATTAGGAAGAGTCCATAACGGATGATTCTCTGGCAGAGGTTCAGGATCTGTTACGTCGAGAGCTGCTCCCCCGATGATGTTGTTCTGTAACGCCCACACCAAGTCATCTGTGACGATATGCCCACCACGCGCAACATTGATTATCCATGCGTGTGGTTCCATTACTTCAAGTTCGGATTTACCAATCAAACCGATCGTCTCTCGCGTCAGGGAAAGGGCTAAGAAGACAATGTCAGCTCCTGCCAGTGCATCAACAAGATTCTCTTGCCCAACAACCGTGTCAGCACCATCGATATGTTCCACGGTTCTGCGTACAACAGTGATGTCGCAGTTGAATGGCAACAGCAACCGAATGAGAGATTCAGTGATTCCTCCCCCGCCAACGATGGTGACCGAGGCGCCCAACAAGTTGCGACCAGCAGGTCCAGTCCATTGCGTGGCTCGTGAATAACCCGATATGTGCCTCATGCCAGCAAGAGCTAACGCCAGAGCATGTTCTGCTACTGGCTCTGCATAGACACCTTTACCGCATGTCCAAATGCGATTGTCGTCGAGAATCGGAACAAAGTTTTCGATTCCTGCAAAGGGAACTTGTACCCATTCAAGATGAGCATTCGCGTCGAGAACTTCTCGCAAGCCAGATGCGTTACGAGCTGCTGTCCACACAATTGCTGACGCATCAGCGGGTTCCACAATGTGACCGCCACCAGCAATGACTGCGTGTCGCACCCACTCCGGAGAGTTGGCCGGCTGAACGGCTATTGCGCGACTACTCGGAGGTTCCATACACGAATAACGCTGCGTCAACTACCAGCAATGGTGGCAGCGATCTCACTTGAAGAACTGCCAGACCTGCGCAAAACAACTGTGACAAACCACAACGCACCAAGAGTCACACAGAACAGAATTACTGCCCCTACTCCCCAGAACGGCTTGATGGTGCTGCGAGTTGCCCCAAGTAGAGCGACTGGGAACGTGGTGGAACCGGCCTCACTGATCAGTGTTGAGATAACAGCGTTGTCAAGACACAGCGTGAACGATAAGAGACCACCAGCAATGAGAGCCGAAGATATCAGTGGCAAGGTGATTTGTCTGAATGCACGAGCAGGAGTCGCTCCAAGATCAGCTGCAGCTTCTTCTAGCGATTCATCGAGACCAGCTAGTCGAGCACGAACAATGAGAGTCACAACTGCACTGGCATACAGAGATTGCCCAACCCACAGTTTGTTCATACCGCCATTAAAGGGCCCCCAGCCGTTCTTGAATGGATATCCGATGATGGGGAAATCTGCGACGCGCGGGAACCATGTGGCAAGCGCAATTGCATCCATGATTTCAGGTGTCACGAGAATGAGAAACACCGTGGCCATAAACACTTTGGTCCACACGCCAGGGCGACGCGCAAGGGCAATACCTGCAAATCCACCAAGAATTACAGCCAAGATTGTTGCGCCGAATGCTGCGATGAATGAGTTGCGAATAGCGTCACCAATGCTGGCAAAGCCGAACACGGTTTCATACCAATCTGTTGAAAGTCCGTTGACTACAAAAGCCAGAACGAAGGCGGCTGGTCCAGACCAATTCAGCAACCGGCGAGAGATCTTCGTAGTGCGCATCAGCACGTTACGAAGGACGACTGATACAACAAACAAGACTGCAAAGCGAATCAATACTGCCCAGGCAACTGAACCGTCAAACAGTTCATCCCACCACTTCACGCCTGGCGTGCCGGACCATATGGTGAAGGAAGTTCCACCGTTGAATGAGTGAAGAACGACAAGCACGATGGGTATAAACAAGAAAACCAGAACAAGAACCGTCCAGATAGTCAACGCAATTGGCAGCAAATCAAAGTTGAAAATCGCTCCTTTGCCTTCACGTGTGCGAGCAACAGAACGTTCATGAAACGAATGTTTGATTCGTGTTGAAATAGGAGTCGGATGTTTCAGAACCCAAGTGATGAGCCACACAATTGCTGCCCCAACAACCATGGACAACAGAACTGCACCGATCATAAGAATCGCCATTGCAGATCCAAGTGGCCAGTTTTGAGCACCACTGAATTGCGACGCGATCATTGACCCAATCATGTTCCCTTTTGCTCCGCCAAGAACTGTGGCGGTGACGTAGTCGCCACACATAGGAATGAACGTCAATAAAACACCAGCAATGATTCCGGGGCCAGCCAACGGCAATGTAACGCCGAAGAAAGTCGCCACACGTCCAGCGCCCAAGTCTTTACTTGCTTCTCGCATTCGAACATCAATGCGATCAAGCGCTACAAACAACGGCAGGATCATGAAACCGAGATAGTTGTAAATGATCGCAACTTGCACCGCTAAAGGTGTCTCAAGAATTTGAATTCCTTGCGTACCAATCCAGCCCATGTCAACCAGCCACTTCGAAAAGAAACCGTTTGGTGCAAGCGGGATGCGCCAAGCCACCGTGCGAATCAGAAAGCTAGTAAAACTAGGAACCACCACCAACGCCAAGATGATTGCTTTCCATTTTTCTGGCACCTTAAAGGCTGCAAAATACGCAACCGGTAAGCCAATTACCAAGCAACCAATTGTCGCAATGGTTGATATTCGCAACGTCGACCTAAAGACCTTGAAAAAGGTTTCATCGAAAACATTGGAATAGTTGGCACCAGACAAATTGCTGTAATCAACGGGTATTAGTTTTGACCCGTCCTTTGCAGCAAAGCTGTAGACGACGATGAAGGCAATTGGTACAGCGAAAAAGAGCAGGTACCAGATAATCGACGGTAAGGCGAGTGCGAACTTTGGGGCCCGCAGCCGTTTGCGATAAGTAGTTGCGACCGAAGCGGTCACAGAATCAGGCTCCAGCCTTAGCTTTTGCTTTGTTCAAGATGTCCACGTAGCGATCAATCGAAGAGTTCAAGATTTGCGTATGCATGGTCTTTACTTCTTCTGGCTTGAAGAAAATCATGTCACCCTTCACAAGATCTGGAGCCAGTTCAGTGATGAGTTGTTCCATATCTTTCATACCGGTGTTATAGCCGTGGTATTCAAGATCCTTGATGGAGTTCTCAGGAATCATGATCCAGTTGATCCACGCATGTGCTGCTTCCGCGTTTGGCGCACCTGCCGCGATACAGAAGGTATCCATGAAAAGCTCGGTATCTGGAGCCCCGAGAACCCAACGCCAATTTTCTGGTGTGCCGCCAGCATCTTTAATGCGGAAGTAGGCCTGACGCGCATCGCCGTTCCAAGCCATCGCCAAGGTATACGCACCTTCAGCGAGCTTTGTACTTGGATAGCTGTCGAACGCCTTGATGTGCGGCGCAAGCTTGTTCACTAAGAAATCTTCGGCAGCATCGATGCTGGCTTTGTCTTCTGTGTTCCAGTCGATTCCGTTTGCCCAGAAATATGGACCTACGAAGTTGGGTGGAGCATCGATTACTGCACACTGTCCACTTGCCTCGCCCATACATGCGTCGAGGAAGTCCTGCCACGTGTTGAGTTCCTTTTTGATTTTGGTGGTGTCATAAAAGAAACCAGCAGTGCCCCAGTTCTTGCACACTGAGTACTCGTTGTCCTTGTCCCATGCTTGTCCGAGGAATGCAGGATCAACGTTCACAACGTTCGGAAGAAGGGTCTTGTCGAACTTCTGAATGAGTCCCTTTTGCACCATTTGCACGACGTACGGGCCGGTCGGAACAACGATGTCGAAACCGCTGCTTGTACCGCCGCCTGCTGACAACTTAGTGATGAGGTCTTCGTTGCTTGCGAAGTAGTCAACTTTCATCTTCACGCCAAGGCTTGATTCAGCAAGTGCGCCTACCAATTCTGGGTCGTCATAGTCACCCCACGTGTACATGGCAAGAGTTCCCGATGACTTATTGATAACGCGGCTCCAGTCGCCTGTTGCTTGTGTAGCACCCTCACCTGCTGCAGCAGTGGTATCAGGTGAATCAGAATCTGATCCGCCACATGCCATCAACACGACTGCCATACCAGCAGTTGCTGTACCCGCTTTGATAAACGCGCGACGATTTAACTTCTCGCGAAAACTATCTGGGGCAAGAATTCGTAGTTCCTGTGTCATGTGATTTCTCCTTGTGGTTTAGTTGTTAGAGATTCGTTACAAGGGACAACCTAGTCCGTAGACAGGCGTTCCCTAGCGGTTTAGTCGTTGTGGGCCTCAGCCATTACTACCCCGGCCTGACGGGCCGAGAACAGGTACACCTCTTCAGGTGCCCACGAGCACCAGACGGAGTCGCCTAATGCTGGGCGGTTGGCGTCGGTGCGCGGTGACATGACAATAAGGTCGCGGTCTCCGGCGGTCACCACGTACTGCAGGACGTCACCAAAATGAGAGATTCCAGAGACCGTTGCCTGCACCACATTGTGTTCCTGCTGCGGGCGTTCTGACGTGAGTACCACGCACTCTGGGCGAACTGCCGACAATGTGTCTTCACCGTTCGGAACATCTTCCTCGGGGCGCGATGCAATAAAGACTGTACCGTCGTCTGCGATGGCTCCGTCTTCAGTGGCAACGCCGGTCCAGAAATTGTTTCGACCAATGAACCCAGCAACAAATGCTGACGACGGATGCTCATAGACGGTTTCGGGGTCACCAAGTTGTTCAATGTGGCCGTCGAGCATGATGGCGATTCGGTCTGACATCGACATGGCTTCTTCTTGATCGTGTGTCACGAATACAAATGTGATTCCGAGACGACTCTGAAGGAGCTTTAACTCAATCTGCATCTCTTCACGAAGTTTGCGGTCGAGAGCGCCAAGCGGTTCGTCGAGAAGCAGAACACTAGGGCGATTCACCAGTGCGCGAGCGACCGCAACTCGTTGCTGCTGGCCACCAGACATTTGGCGCGGATGACGTTCGGCAAGTTTTGACATCTGAACCATGTCAAGAGCTTCAGCAACACGTACAGCTACTTCGCTCTTAGGTGTGCCTGATTGCTTGAGGCCGTACGCCACATTTTCGGCAACAGTCATATGTGGAAACAATGCGTAGTGCTGGAACACAGTGTTTACTTCACGCTTGTACGGCGGAATGTGCTGCACCTCTAATCCGTTAATACGAATATGTCCAGAGTCTGGCTGTTCAAAGCCTGCGAGCATTCGCAATGTTGTGGTCTTGCCACAACCACTAGGACCTAATAGCGACAGAAATTCGCCGGGATGAACTGAAAGGTTCATGGAGTCAACTGCCACCATGCCACCGTATTTCTTCGTCACATTGACGAGTTCGACTGACCCGCGCTTATCTGCCACTGGACCACCACCTTTGCTGTCGCTCAAATCATAGGCATCTTGAACCGCTCTGGGCGGAATCACGAGGTCGTAATTCAATGTTCATGTTGCGAGACGGCAACCTAGTCTTTATATATGGACCCCTCCGACTTCGAAGAGATTGAGCACCTCGCTCAACGCCACCTCTGGGGCCACTTCACTCGCCTCGCAGGTGTTCAACGAGACGGATTGCCCATTATTGATAGAGGCGAAGGCGCCTATGTCTACGACGCACACGGTCGCAAGTACCTCGATGGGCTCAGCGGCCTCTTCACTGTCAACATCGGACATGGTCGAAAGGAACTCGCTGAAGCTGCTCGTGCTCAGACCGAGAAACTGGCATATTTCCCCATCTGGAACTACGCAACGGAACCTGCAGCGCGACTGGCAGGCAAACTTGCTGATCTCGCGCCAGGCAATCTCAATCGGGTCTTCTTTACTACTAGCGGTGGTGAAGCAGTTGAAGCAGCATGGAAATTGGCGATTCAATACTTCGCAGCCATCGGTCAACCACAGCGACGCAAAGTAATCAGTCGCGACTATTCGTACCATGGCACGTCATTTGGCGCGCTGTCAATCACTGGCATTCCAGCAATACGTGAGCCATTCGAACCCCTTCTTCCGAATGCTCTGAAGATTCGCAACACGAACCACTATCGATGCGGCACATGTTCGCAACTAGATGCGTGCACACTTGATTGTGCCGACGATTTAGAACGTCGAATACTCGAAGAAGGCCCTGACACCATCGCAATGGTGATTATGGAACCAGTACAGAACACTGGTGGCGCATTGGTGCCACCAGATGAATACTGGAAACGTGTGCGAGAAACATGCAACAAATATGGAATTCTGCTTGTGTCAGATGAAGTGATTTGTGCATTTGGTCGACTCGGTCACATGTTCGGTTCAGACAGATTTGGTTATCAACCAGACATGATCACATTTGCTAAAGGTGCAACGAGTGGGTACTCCCCTCTAGGCGGAGTTTTAGTGAGCGACAGCATCGCTGCGCCGTTTCTAGAGGAAGGCGACAGAGTCTTCTTAGACGGACATACATTCGGCGGTCACCCCGTCAGCTGCGCTGTGGCACTCGCCAACATCGACATTCTCGAGCGCGAAGATATCTGCGGCAACGTTTTGCGAAACGAACCATTGTTCGACGATGTGATGGCGTCTCTTAGCGAATTACCAATAGTGGGCGACGTGCGCGGCTGTGGCTACTTCCGTGTTGCGGAATTGGTGCGTGACTCAGAAACCGGCGAAACATTCACCGACGAGGAAAGCGAATGGCTTTTGCGCACAGTCGTGTCACCAATGATCTACGACGCCGGACTGATTTGTCGCGCAGACGACCGCGCAGACCCAGTAATCGTTCTCTCCCCCACGCTTATATGCGGCGAACAAGAACTTGAGTTCATTCGGTCAACGCTGACCACAGTGTTTACTGAAGCCTGGCGTCAATACCAAAACAGGTAAAACGATTTAGCTCTCTAGGTTTGCCATTACGTGCTTGATGCGTGTGTAGTCATCAAGTGCATACGCTGACAAGTCTTTTCCGTATCCGGACTTCTTGTATCCACCGTGAGGCATTTCTGCAACAACGGGAATATGAGTATTAATCCACACACAACCGAAATCAAGATGCTTTGCCATACGCATTGCACGGCCAAAATCGCGAGTCCATACCGACGATGCGAGTCCGTATTCAACTCCATTTGCCCAACGCAACGCTTCGTCTTCATCTGAGAATCTCTGGACAGTGATTACCGGTCCAAAGATTTCATTCTGAATCATCTCGTCGTCCTGTTTCAGGTCTGCAATCACGGTTGGCGTGAAGAAGTACCCATCATTTCCTTGACGTTCTCCACCTGTCACAACACGAGCATGCTTCGGCGTGCGATCAACAAAACCAGCAACACGAGCAAGTTGACTTTGATTGTTCAATGGACCAAAAGCAGCTTCAAGATCTTTCGGGCCACCTGTACGAGTAGCAGATGCTTGTTCTGCAAGTGCGGCTACGAACTCTGCATAAATCTTCGGACCACACACGACTCGTGTAGCTGCAGTGCAGTCTTGTCCAGCGTTGAAGTACCCAGCTGCAGCAATGCCGGCAGCAGCAGCTTCAATATCTGCGTCGTCAAACACAATTACTGGAGCCTTGCCACCAAGTTCAAGATGAACTCGCTTCAAACTTTTAGCTGCTGCTTCAGCAACTTCAATTCCCGCGCGAACGGAACCAGTTACAGACACCATGGAAGGAATGTCATGGGTCACCATTGCTCGACCAGTATCACGGTCACCGCAAATGACGTTCAGTACGCCAGCTGGCAAAAACTCCGCTGCGATTTCAGCAAGAAGAGTGGTTGATGCAGGAGTGGTGTCAGACGGCTTCAGTACAACAGCGTTACCCGCAGCAATAGCTGGCGCAAACTTCCACACCGCCATCATCATCGGATAGTTCCAAGGCGCCACTTGAGCACACACTCCGACTGGTTCACGACGAATCATTGATGTCATGTTTGCCATGTACTCAGCGGTTGCCTTTCCTTCCAACATTCGTGCAGCACCAGCAAAGAAACGAATCTGGTCAACCATCGGAGGAATTTCTTCACTCATGGTGAGTGCAATGGGCTTGCCTGTGTTCTGAACTTCGGCTGCAACAATCTCATCCGCACGCGCTTCGATTGCATCTGCGATTCGATACAGGGCCAACGAGCGTTCTGATGGAGTTGTTTGACCCCACGACTTGAATGCCTGTGCTGCTGCTTTCATTGCGCGATCAACATCGGCTGCACCACTTAGGGCTGCCTCACCGTATTGCTGTCCGGTAGACGGATCAATAATTGCGGTTGTTTGACCATCACTCGCGTCTACATACTCACCATTAATAAAGTTCTTGAAACTCTTCATGCACTAAGGATTCCACATATCGGACCATGGCGTCCACACTCACCCCTGTTTCTGGGATATACCTAAGGCATGGCGATGATTACATCTATTGGAGTCCCTCGAGAAGTAAAGACCGCAGAGGGCCGCGTGGCAATGACTCCAGACGGCGTCAGAGAATGTGAGCGATACGGCATTGCGGTATGCGTAGAGACCGGCGCCGGAGACGGAGCCTCTATTTCAGATTCTGACTTCATTGCCGCGGGAGCCACAATTGTCCCTTCTGCCGCTGACGCATGGGCACATCCGATGGTGGTGAAGGTCAAAGAACCAAAGGAAGAGGAATTCGCTTTCCTACGTCGCGACCTCACACTGTTCACCTACTTGCATCTAGCTGCATACCCGAACGTTGCTAATGCTCTCATCGCGGCGGGCACCACATCATTTGCGTATGAGACAGTGCAAATGCCAGATGGCTCTTTGCCACTACTTGCACCAATGAGCGAAGTAGCTGGCCGCTTAGCTCCACAAATGGGCGCACACTTCTTGGAATCACACAATGGTGGTCGCGGAGTGCTGATGGGTGGAGCACCAGGAGTTCGCCCTGCCAAAGTTGTTGTGCTCGGCGCAGGCAATGTGGGCTGGAATGCAGCGTGGATTGCAGCCGGTATGGAAGCCGAAGTAATTCTGATTGACAAGAACATTGATCGCTTGCGCTATGTCGACCAAATTCACCGAGGCAGAATTTCAACTCTCGCATCTAATCGCGGTTCCATTGAACGCAGCATTCTGGATGCTGACCTAGTAATCGGCGCAGTATTGGTAGCCGGCGGTCGAGCTCCCGTTGTTGTCAGCGAAGACATGGTTCGGTCAATGAAGCGCGGCGCAGTCATTGTCGACGTAGCAGTTGACCAAGGCGGATGCATTGAAACAACGCACGAGACCACACACACGGACCCGGTGTATGTACAACATGGTGTTGTGCACTACGCCGTAGGCAATATGCCGGGCGCCGTTTCACACACCAGCACATATGCACTGACCAACGTGACCTTGCCGTATCAGTTGGAAGTGGCCCGAGACGGCGCCCGACGTGCAGTGGAGAAAAACCCGGCTCTTGCGCACGGGCTCAACACTCACCACGGCCACGTCACCTATGAGGCTGTGGCAAATGCTCTGTCGCTTCCTTTCGTTACGCCGCGAGACGCTGTCAGCGAATAGGTTGTAGCGATGGCATCGCTTGCAACTGACCTACAAATCCCCAAAATCCCGCTCATTGTTGACCAGCAACGATCAGATCGCCACGCATTGTTGCGCGAGATAGCAAAAGAAAGCTGGCTTGCACGCACTGACATTGGGTACTCAGTATTGACCTATGAATCAGTCATGGGAATCCTGCGCGACAAACGCTGGCACTCAGCTACTGGCATGGTTGCTCAACTGCAAGGCATCACCGACGAAGCCTTTCTTGGTCGGCGCCGAGTGTCAATCTTGAATGCTGAAGGTGAAGTCCATGTTCGCTTGCGTCGGCTAGTTGCACCTGCGTTCTCGCCTCGCAGCGCTGACCGTCTTCGCCCATTCATGCGCGAGACAGTGAATTCACTCCTTGACCCATTTACTGCGTCTGGCAAAGCCGAAGTGGTTGGTGACATTTGCGAGCCCTACCCCATCCCCATCATTTGCGAGCTGCTCGGTGCACCAAAAGAAGATTGGAAACTCTTTAGCCGACTCGCAACTGAGATCTTGCTTATCTTCAGCGACAATTTGGCACAGAACATGCCAGTTTTCCTCAATGCACAGCAAGAACTTGAGAAATACACAGAAGGACTCATCGAAAAACGCAGAAGCGTGCCAGCAGATGACCTCATCACTGATCTCATCGCAGCAGAAGAAGCAGGCGACAAACTGAATACTGAAGAGCTAACAATGATGGTGGACGCCGTCATCGTTGGCGGCACAGACACCACTCGTAACCAACTCGGTCTTGCGCTTGCTTTGTTTGCTGAGTACCCAGAACAGTGGGCACTTCTCGGCAAAGACCCTTCGCTTGCACAACGCGCAGTAGAAGAGGTGTTGCGTTTCTCTGGAGCCGTTGGCGGAACTATTCGGTTTGCATCGGAAGACATTGAATACAACGGAGTGCTTTTCCCGAAGGGAACTTTCATGAGTACTTCAATGAGCACCGGGAACTACGACGCTTCAGTGTTTCCTACACCGGAGACTTTTGACATCACTCGTGAACCAGTTGGGCAACCACACTTGTCGCTTGGCGCTGGCATTCATTATTGCCTCGGAGCTTCACTTGCTCGCGCTGAACTGCAAGAGGCATTCACAGTTCTGTCACAACGAATGTTGAACTTAGAACTTGATGGCCCCGTTGTGTACAAACCATCGGGTATTGGCATTTTTGGGCCAGCATCACTGCCCGTTAAATTCACTCCGCGCTAGTCGCAGCAACTATCACGCCAGCCGCACGTGCGGCACTTGAAGTGCGCATGTTCCGGTGTGAGATCACCCATGCATAACGGACACTCAGCAAATGTGCCGTATCTAGTACGACAACTATCGGCAGTTGTCGTTGTGGTCGTAACAGTGGCGGGTGAATCAATGTGCACTCTGTCATTATTGTCACAAACTCGTCCGCAAACGTGGACCAACACGCCACGTACACCCCCCACGAAGTAGCGTCGAATTGTCCCTTATGAACTCTTCCCCGCAGCCACAACGCAAAGACCGTAAACCTGGCACCATCAGCGCGGCGCTGAGTTACAGAGATTTCCGTGTGATGTGGATTAGCAGTTTTCTTTCCAGCATCGGGGTGTGGATGCAGCAAGTCATCTTGCCTGCCTACATTTATTCACGCACTGGCAGTGCCTCAACGGTGGCCTTGTTCACTTTTGCTCAGCTGGGACCTTTGCTTCTTCTATCTATTCCTGCCGGAGTGATGGCTGACAAATTTGATCGACGCAACTGGCTGATATTTGCTCAATCCATCCAGATGGCAGGTTCTGTGCTGTTGGGAATCCTCACATCTCTCGACAGTTCAATTGCGTTGCTCTTTTGCGCTCAGCTAACTGTTGGCATCGGCAACTCATTTAACGCTCCCGCATTTTCCGCAGTCTTGCCAAGCCTCGTTCGCCCAGAAGACCTCGGTGGCTCCATCAGCCTTTCATCAACATCTGTCAATGGCTCGCGCGTAGTCGGCCCAATCCTTGCCGCCCTACTGATGCACTGGGGCGTTACAACCTCTCAGGTGTTCTTCATCAACTCCTGCACATACCTGATTGTTATGTCGGCAGTGATTCGCATTGCGCTACCCGCGGCTAAACGCTCCTCTGAATCTGGATGGAAGTCATTAACTCTCGGTATTCGTACAGCGCGTGCCCGTCCTGTTTTACGAAGACTGCTTGTCACGATGTTTTCATTTTCGCTCTTTAGTCTCCCCTTTGTCGGACTATTCCCCGCGGTTGCTGACCTCACATTTGATATCCAACCTCGCACACCTGTGTACAAATGGCTCTACGCCACATGGGGACTTGGAGCAATGTTCGGAGCACTTGCAATTGGCACGGTTTTGGCAGGAGTGGACAAAAGAAAAGCGGCACGCGGAGGGTTTATTTGCTTTGCAATCTTCATGACCGCGTTTGCCTCAGTGCGTTCCACTCCTCTTGCTTTCATTACTGGCTTCTTCCTCGGAGCGTCCTATTTCTCAACAACCACCGCACTCATGACGGTTCTCCAGAGTCGTCTTGAACTGGAGATTCGTGCCCGAGTGTTGTCGTTGTGGTTCATGGCCTTTGGCGGCACAATCCCCATTGGAAACTTGATATTCGGACCAATCATGGACCGAGTCGGTTCACGCCCAGTTTTGTTGTTTGGCGCGGTGTGGGCACTGTTCCTTGCATGGTCCTGCAATATCGAAAAGATCGACCAACGCGCCGAAACTCAGGCAGTCAATTCCTGAACAACTCGTTCGGTTGCCGCAACACGCGAGCCCTTGACAAGTACAACAGCGTCTGAATCACGCTGACCCAAAGTGTTTGCAATGTCGGTTAGTGACAATGCGTTGGTTCCGTACAGGTCGGTCTCCAACGCAAGTAACTCAATGCCTAACTGAATGCACAACGATGTGATCTCTCGGTGGGCTACATCTGAATGAAGCACTTCAGCCATGACGCCCAACACTGCAAATCTTTGTTTAGCTGAAGTTTCTGCCACTGTGCGCAATGCTGCTGCTACTGACATTGGGTTCGCGTTATATGAATCATCAAGAATCCGTAATCCGTTTCGACCACTGACCCACTGCATTCGTTGGTTTGCGCTTTGTGCGTTCGACAATGCCTGAACGCACTGTGTGATTCCAATTCCACACGTAACACCAACAGCTACGGCTGAAGCGGCATTCGACGCCATATGAATTCCCGGAAGCGGAACAACCCCCACCGCGCTTTCGTCGCCCGCTGTGAACCGCACAGTGCAACGCCCACGATCATCGGTAGAGACAATCTCCCATCTGACCGATGCTGTTTCAGAAGACCCGAACGTCACAACACTCGCAGCAATGCCGTGCACGGTTTTCATCGCATTAACGGAATCTGAATTGACAATCGCTACTCCTGATGCAGGAAGAGCTTGGACTAACTCGGCTTTTGCGCGAACCACTCCCTCGATTCCGCCAACGCGCTCGCTGTGTGCGTCACCAACTTCAGTAATCACACCAATCTGCGGTTGACCAACATCGCACAGTCTGGCTATTTCACCAAGACCGCGCATTCCCATTTCCAGAACCAATGCTTCACACGATTCAGGTGCATTGATAATTGTGACAGGAACTCCGATGTCATTGTTTAGTGACTTCTCGGGCCCATGCGCATTCGTGAACTTCGAACGCAAGACAGCCAGAACCAAATCTTTCGTGCTGGTCTTTCCTACTGAACCTGTAATTCCAATCGCACGGCCGTCAAGAGAACCAGAAAGACGATCTCGGCAATGACGACCAAGTGAAGTTAACGCTGCATCACAATCATCAACTTCAATACAGGTCAATGCACTGATTGACCTGCCTCTTTGAACTATTGCAAATGGCGCACCAGCAGTGGCAGCTGCCTGTAAATATTCATGACCATCTGCATCGCTTACTAATGCCACAAACGCTTGCCCGCTGTGCAGGGTTCGAGAATCGAACGCGATGCCTGATGCCTCACAATCAAGCCCTACAAGGGTTCCACGAGCAACTAATGCCACTTCTGAGGCGGTGATGAGCATGGAACGACCCTAGTGGCGAGTACCGTCTTACCGATGGACACCACCGACCGGCGCACCACCCTTGTGGTTATTTTTGGTGGGCAATCAGCTGAACACGACGTGAGTTGCGTGACCGCTGCTCATGTCCTTCGTGCCGCTGACTCACAGACCTATCGCACGGTACCCATCGGTATTGCACGCAACGGTAAATGGCACCTACCCGACATGACCGAATTGCCTGGTGGCGGCGTTGACCCAGCATCAGTGCCGACACATCTGGTTGCTGCGGGAACAGAGACCACTTCAACAGTTCTTTCCCTGTTGGCTGAATCCGGCCCCATTGTTGTGATGCCGCTGCTGCATGGCCCGCTTGGTGAAGACGGAACAATCCAGGGGCTCCTTGAAATTCTTGATCTTCCATTTGTAGGCAGTGCAGTTTTAGCGAGCGCAGTTGCAATGGACAAAGGCGTATCTAAGTCAATCTTTGCTCAGGCCGGAATTCCGCAAGCACGACATGTCACTTTGCGCGAAGACAAAGTCACGCCGGACTCACTCAACGACGTTGTTCTTTATCTTGGCTTTCCAATGTTTGTGAAACCAGCCAATATGGGTTCATCCGTTGGTGTTTCAAAAGCCCATGACCTGCATGAACTCCGCTCGGCAGTACAACTGGCTGCGTCATACGACCAATGGATTATCTGTGAAGAAGCGATAGCCGGAAGAGAAATTGAAGTAGCAGTTATCGGTAACCGCACTCCTCGTGCATCAGTTCCTGGCGAAATAACTCCCGGTAATGATTTCTACGACTACGAAGACAAATACGTCACCGATGCTGCAACTCTGAACATTCCTGCACGTCTCACATCTGAACAATCGGACTCCATTCGGGCCTTGGCGATTTCTGCATACGAAGCACTGCACTGCGAAGGCATGGCGCGCGTTGACTTCTTCTTTGAAGAGAATGGTCGCGGCTTTCTGTGTAATGAAATAAACACGATTCCTGGTTTCACTCCAATATCGATGTACCCAAAATTGTGGGCTGCATCTGGTCTGGCATATTCAGACCTCATCGACGAACTAATTGCGCACGCACTAGAACGTCACGCTCGTCGTAAACGCAATACTGCGCGTTAACTGCCGGCGGCAGGAATATTGATTACTTGACCAGGTAAGAGCAATTGATCACTGTCTGGCCAATTGTTTGCAGTCAATAACGCACCGAGCGACACACAGAAGTTTTTCTGAATCTTGAAAAATGAGTCATTTGCCGCAATGGTGTATGTACCAGCAGGTCGAGTTCCACATCCAGGTCCGACAGGTGCTGCTGGCGCATTAGTAACTCCGGGTGTTGCCGGATTAGCAGGTGTTGCATTGGGATCAACAGGTGCCACCACAGCTTGTGGCGGGATTCTCAGTGTCTGGCCAGGGTACGGAAACTGCGCTGGACTAACCATCGCGTTATATGCCAACAAGGTTGTGAGCGAAATACCGAACTTATTTGCAACAGCAATTGGAGAGTCACCCGCGACAATTGTGTACACCGTTTCTGCTCCGACGGCATTTGACGGCAATGTGGTTGTTGGGCCAGGCAAAGTGCTAACAACCGGAGGAATCGTTGCAAAGTTGGTGGGCGTAACGTTGACCACCGTTGTGGCAACCCCCAATGTGTCTCCCCCGCATGATGCGACACCAAATCCTGCAACCACGACAAACGCCAGCGTCACTGACGCGGACTTTGACCTCGGAAGAAATCGGTTTACGAACACAAACAACAACAGTAGAGCCTGTGAGGGTCTAAAAGGTGACGCTTCGCCACCGCCGTTGTCACATCAAGGGACGAGCGGAGGGAAGAATCGGTGACGGTAGCGATGTTTCACCCATGAGGTATGAATCAACGCCAGCTGCACACGCACGTCCTTCAGCAATTGCCCACACGATGAGGCTTTGCCCACGACCCATGTCGCCTGCCACAAAGACGCCCGGAACGTTTGTCTGATATTCGTTATCGCGAGCGATGTTGCCGCGCTCATCAAGATTGACGCCTAACTGGTCGAGCCACGAGCCCTTGTCAGGACCAACAAATCCCATCGCAAGGAACACGAGGTCTGCCGGAATCTCAGAATCGGTTCCTTCCTTCTTCACGAATCGTCCTTCAACCATTTCAACTTCATGAATAAGCAACGCACGTACGTTTCCATTTCCATCATCGACAAATCTTTCAGTGTTCACGCTAAAGATTCGCTCGCCACCTTCTTCATGGGCCGACGAAGTGCGGTACACCACGTTGTATTGCGGCCATGGGTTACCTGCAGAGCGAGTCTCTGGAGGACGAGGCATGATCTCAAGTTGAATCACTTGCTTTGCACCTTGGCGCAACGCCGTACCTAAACAGTCAGCGCCGGTGTCGCCGCCACCAATGATGACAACGTTCTTTCCCTTTGCATCGATGTCATACGTTGATGCATCACCCTCTTGTACTTTGTTTGCGATGGGGAGATATTCCATTGCCTGATACACGCCATGGAGTTCACGACCAGGAATCGGAAGGTCACGCCATGATGTTGCGCCACATGCAAGAACAATCGCATCGTGCGAAGCACGCAGAATTTCCATATCAACAGAGCCGCCAACATCTGCATTGGTGCGGAACTCGGTTCCTTCTTCGCGCATCTGCTCGAGGCGACGATCAAGGTGGCTCTTTTCCATCTTGAACTCGGGAATTCCGTAACGCAGCAAGCCGCCAATACGGTCAGCACGTTCGAGAACAACGACAGAATGTCCGGCACGGGTCAACTGCTGAGCTGTTGCAAGCCCTGCAGGGCCACTGCCGATAACGGCGATGCGCTTTCCAGTTTGAAGTGATGGAATTTGTGGTGTCACCCATCCTTCAGCCCATGCACGATCAATGATTGATACTTCAACTTGTTTGATGTTCACAGGGTCTTGGTTAATTCCAAGCACACATGCAGATTCACACGGAGCAGGACACAGACGTCCTGTGAATTCAGGAAAGTTATTTGTGGCATGAAGTCGTTCGATGGCATCTTGCCAATGTTCGCGATACACCAAGTCGTTCCAGTCAGGAATCAGGTTGCCGAGCGGGCATCCGTTATTGCAAAACGGAATACCGCAGTCCATGCAACGACCAGCTTGGCTCTTGAGAATTTCGCTATCGAATGGTTCGTACACCTCTTTCCAGTCTTTCAAACGAAGCTCGACTGGACGACGTGTTGGCCCACTGCGACCCCACTTTAGAAATCCTGTTGTCTCACCCACGGGCAGCCTCCATCACTCGATCGGACGTTTCTTCTTCTGAAAGTCCATCAGCTTTAGCCGATGCCATAACAGAGAGAACCAATTTGTAGTCACGCGGCATGACCTTGCGGAAATGCTTTACCTCATTATCGAAGTCGTTCAAGACTCGCTGAGCAACAGCTGAGCCGGTGAATTCACAGTGACGAGCAATTGTTGTACGCAACCATTCAGCGTCAATGCCTTCAACGGTCTCTAGTTCAACCATCTCGAAGTTCACTTTGCCAGAGAACTCATTCTTCGGGTCATAGACATATGCAATACCGCCCGACATGCCGGCCGCAAAGTTGCGCCCAGTTGCACCGAGAACAACAACGTTGCCACCAGTCATGTATTCACAACCATGGTCGCCGACTCCCTCAACAACTGCAGTTGCGCCTGAGTTACGAACACAGAAGCGCTCGCCCACCATGCCTCGAATAAAGATTTCGCCGCCAGTTGCGCCGTAACCAATCACGTTGCCCGCAATCACATTGTCTTCTGCCACGAATGGAGAATCACGATGTGGGTACAACACAATGCGACCACCGGACAATCCCTTACCCAAATAGTCATTGCTGTCACCTTCAAGGCGCATGTCAACGCCTGATGGCACGAAAGCACCAAAGCTTTGGCCAGCAGAACCAGTGAAGTTGATAGTGATGGTGCCATCTGGCAAACCCTCTCCTCCCCACTTCTTTGTGATTTCATAGCCAAGCATTGTTCCGACTGTGCGGTTCACGTTTCGAATCGGCAACGAAATAGAAACTGGAGTCGCATCAGCCAAAGCAGCCTTCGACAAAGCAATCAGCTGATTATCAAGAGCCTCTGCCAAACCGTGATCTTGTGCAACAGACATGTAGGGAGTTGACGAATACGGATTCTGCGGAACCACAAGCATCGGTGAGATATCCAAGCCCTGTGCCTTCCAATGATTCACAGCCTTCTCAGCATCAATCAGTTCAACGTGTCCTACTGCTTCTTTCAAAGTGCGGAAACCAAGTTCAGCCAAATACTCACGAACTTCTTCTGCGATGTATTCAAAGAAGTTCACAACAAACTCAGGCTTGCCGTTGAATCGTTTACGCAATTCAGGGTTCTGAGTAGCAATACCGACTGGGCACGTATCTAAGTGGCACGCACGCATCATGATGCATCCGCTCACCACAAGTGGAGCAGTAGCGAAACCGAACTCTTCAGCACCGAGCAGTGTTGCAATGATGACATCACGGCCAGTTTTCATTTGACCGTCTGCCTGAACCACAATGCGGTCGCGCAAGCCGTTCAACATCAATGTCTGTTGTGCTTCCGCAAGTCCAAGTTCCCATGGGGCTCCTGCATGCTTCAAAGATGTCAATGGTGATGCACCAGTTCCGCCGTCGTGACCAGAGATCAGCACAACATCAGCTTTTGCTTTGCTGACGCCAGCAGCAACTGTGCCAATTCCGACTTCGGCTACCAACTTCACATGAACACGTGCCAATGGGTTCGCGTTCTTCAAGTCGTGAATCAGTTGCTTCAAGTCTTCAATGGAATAAATGTCATGGTGCGGTGGCGGACTAATGAGTCCAACTCCAGGCGTTGAGTGACGAGTCTTAGCAACCCACGGATACACCTTGTAACCAGGCAACTGCCCGCCTTCACCGGGCTTTGCACCTTGAGCCATTTTGATCTGCAAGTCATCGGCGTTCACCAAATACTCACTTGTCACACCGAAGCGACCGGAGGCCACTTGCTTAATGGAAGAACGCTTTGAATCGCCATTAGCCATCGGCACGAAACGCTCTGGGTCTTCTCCACCTTCACCGGTGTTGCTCTTTGCACCCAAACGGTTCATTGCGATTGCAAGGTTCTCGTGCGCCTCAGCAGAGATAGAACCATAACTCATTGCCCCCGTAGAGAATCGCTTCACAATTTCAGAGACTGGCTCTACTTCATCGATAGAGATTGACGGACGATCACCAGTGCGCAGGTGGAACAAACCACGCAAAGTTGCAAGGCGTTCCGATTGATCATCAACATCACGCGTGTATTGCTTGAACACGTCATAACGACCTGAACGAGTGGCGTGCTGCAAGCGGTACACAGTCTCTGGATTAAAGAGGTGGTACTCGCCTTCGCGGCGCCACTGGTATTCGCCACCTAGTTCAATACGACGGTGCGAACGAAGGTCAGGACGTGTTGGGTGCGCCAACGCATGACGTGTTGCAACTTCAGCGGCGATCTCATCAAGACCAATGCCGCCCAAGCGCGACACAGTTCCCGTAAAGAATTCGTTAACCAATTCAGTTGACAAACCAATTGCTTCGAAAATCTGTGCACCCGTGTACGAGGCAACGGTTGATACGCCCATCTTTGACATAACTTTCAAGACGCCCTTGCCGGAAGCCTTGATGTAGTTCTTCACGGCCTTCAACGGATCCATTGAGCCGAGCAAATACATGTCGTTCGAAATAATGTTCTCAACCGTCTCAAATGCAAGGTACGGGTTGATTGCGCCTGCACCGAAGCCGACCAACAACGCCATGTGATGCACTTCGCGCGCATCGCCACATTCCACGACCAGTCCTACTTGTGTACGGCGCTTTTCACGAATGAGGTGGTGATGCACGGCACTTGTCAACAGCAACGACGGAATAGGTGCATACACCTCGTCTGAGTTGCGATCAGACAACACAATGATGCGTGCGCCATTAATGATTGCCTCAGTTACTTCTGCGCGAACATCATCAAGAGCTGAACGCAATCCAGCACCGCCATCGGCAACGCGGTACAAACCACTGATAACTACTGCAGCAAGATGTGGGTGCGTATTGTCATCATTGATGTGAATGATCTTTGCCAAATCATCGTTGTCAATAATTGGGAATGGCAGAACAAGTTGACGGCAGCTATCTGGCCCAGGGGCCAACAAGTTTGCTTCTGGACCAACGCTTGTGCCAATCGCAGTAACTACTTCTTCACGAATTGCATCAAGCGGCGGGTTCGTTACCTGAGCGAACAGCTGCTGGAAGTAATCAAACAACAAACGAGAACGGTCTGACAAAACTGCAATCGGAGTATCCGTTCCCATGGAACCAAGAGGCTCTGTACCGGTACGAGCAGTAGGCGCAAGAATGACCTTGAGTTCTTCTTCGGTGTAGCCAAACATTTGTTGACGACGCATCACACTGTCATTGCTGTACACCACGTGTTCACGGGCAGGAAGTGACGACAATTCGGTGAGACCTTCTGTCAACCATCTCTCATATGGGTGCTGTGCAGCCAAATCGGCTTTGATCTCTTCGTCATCAACGATGCGCCCTAGTGATGTATCAACAAGGAACATCTTTCCTGGCTGCAAACGACCCTTACGAATGATGCGTGATGGTTCAATGTCAAGAACGCCAGCTTCAGAAGCCAGAACAACAAGATCATCACTTGTGACCCAATAGCGGCCTGGGCGTAATCCGTTGCGGTCAAGAACAGCACCAATCAATGTGCCGTCTGTGAACGCGATGTCTGCGGGGCCATCCCATGGTTCCATCAAGGAAGAATGGAAGCGATAAAAAGCACGACGTGCCGGATCCATGTTGGTGTTGTTTTCCCATGCTTCAGGAATCATCATCAACAATGCATGAGGCAATGAACGACCTGAAAGGTGCAGAAGCTCCAACACTTCGTCGAAGCTTGCAGAGTCGCTCATGTCTGGGGAGCAAATCGGGAACGCCCGCTCGAGACCAGGAATCATGTCGCTGTCTAGCAATGCTTCACGCGTTGCCATCCAGTTGCGGTTGCCTTGCACCGTGTTGATTTCACCGTTGTGTGCGATGTACCTGTACGGATGCGCAAGTGGCCACGATGGGAAGGTGTTCGTGGAGAAGCGGCTGTGAACCAAAGCGAGACATGACTCCATGCGGTCATCCCACAAGTCAGGAAAGAAGTCGCCTAGTTCTGGCGTGGTGAACATTCCCTTATACACCAAAGTGCGCGACGACAATGAGGAGAAGTACGTACGCATGTCGCCAACAAGAGCAGATTCAATGCGCTTACGTGGAACAAAAATCTTACGATCAAGGTCAATGCCTTGTGCGCCAGAAGGATCATCCACAAAGAACTGGCGGATGATTGGCATCATCGCGCGAGCTGATGCACCGAGACAATCTGGGTTGATAGGAACATCACGCCAACCAAGTGGACGAAGGCCTTCTTCGATCATGATTTTCTCAACTGTTGCAACGGCGGTTGCGGCGCGCGTTGGGTCAGCTGGCAGGAATACCAAGCCGGCTGCATACGCACCAGCAACTGGAAGTGAGAAATCAACGACTGCGCGCAAAAACGCATCGGGAACTTGAATCAGAATTCCGGCGCCATCGCCAGTTTCTGCTTCTGCACCTGTTGCACCACGGTGCTCCATGTTGCACAACGCAGTGATACCAAGCGTCACAATCTCGCGACTGCGCACACCTTTAATGTTTGCCACAAAAGAAACACCACAAGCGTCGTGTTCGAAACGTGGGTCATACAAGCCGTGGGCAAGCGGGAGGTCTGGGTTCATAAGCGTTTAGTCCTTACAGGAACCGTGCAGGCACGGCGGAGAATCAAAATGTGTTCTCCCGGGACAACGCTGGCCCGAGCAGAGTCAAGACTACCGAGGTAGGCAGCCCCTCACCAAGGGATTATTGCTTACTTGGCGTCGATATAGGCAGGAGCGCGCTTTTCGAAGTCGCTCATCACCGATTCACGCTGGTTATGGCCACCAATCAGGCTGCCAATAATGCGGCGCTCGGCTGCGAACTGAGCAGCAGCGAAATCCATGGTCATGCGGTTCAGCAATTCCTTTGCTCCACGAACTGCATCTGGGCTGCGCTTGCAGATCTCGGCTGCATAGGCAAAGGCATCTTCGCGAGGAGTGTCTGACAAGCGAGTGACAACACCAATCTCATGTGCTTCACGACCATCAAAGATGCGAGCAGACATCACAATGTCTTTCATGATGTCTGGGCGCACAAGACCCTGAAGAAGCACTGTGCCTGCCATGTCAGGCACTAAGCCCCAATAGGTTTCGCGCACGCTGAACTTTGTATCCGGATGAGCGAAGCGAATGTCTGCACCAAGTGCAATTTGGCAACCGCCACCTAGAGCGTGTCCGTGCACTGCAGCAATAACGGGCACTGGAACTTCTTGCCATACCCATGCAGATTGCTGACCAAGGTGCGTGATGCGGCCCTCTTGCATGTCGCCAGCCGATGGCTGCTTCTCTGCTGAGTCGCGTTCTCCGCCGCCAGCCATTGCGCCCATTGAGGAAAGGTCAAGGCCTGCACAAAACGAGGCACCCTCTCCGGACAACACAACCACACGAATCTTCTTGTTGGTCTTTAGTGACTCACCAGCATCAACGATGGCCTGAAACTGCTCGCCGTCAAGGGCGTTGCGCTTATCAGCACGGTTGAACCGGACATCGGCAATGCCGTCGGATATGGAGATTGTGACTCTGTCGCTCATGGGACAAGTTTGCCATGCCTCGGCTGGTCATTTGTTATTCGGCGCGTGGCAGAATGCCACCTATGCATTTAAACCTTTCAGCCGATGAAGTCCTCAAAACAACCCGCAGTGTGCGCAAGCGCCTCGACTTCGACAAGCCAGTAGAACGCGCCATTGTTGAAGAGTGCCTCGAGATTGCTCTCCAGGCCCCAACCGGTTCAAACAGTCAGGGTTGGCATTGGATCATCGTTGAAGATGCCGCAAAGAAAAAAGCACTTGCTGACATCTACCGCAAGAACTGGGAACTGTACGCAAACATGCCAGGTCGCGAATTTGCAGCTGGTGACTCACGCGGAGAGCGCATGGGTCTTGTGCGTGACTCAGCCGGATTCCTCGCTGACAATTTTGAAAAAGCCCCGATGCTCATGATTCCTTGCATTGATGGTCGTCTTGACAACCTGCCTGCATTCGCTGCTGCTAGTACATGGGGCTCGCTTCTTCCTGCAGTGTGGAGCTTCATGCTTGCATTGCGCGAACGTGCAATGGGTTCAGCATGGACCACGATTCACCTTATGAACGACGGCGAAAAAGAAGCAGCAGACCTTCTCGGAATTCCATATGACAAAGTCACTCAGGGCGGCCTCTTCCCTATTGCCTACACAATCGGAACTGAATTCAAGCCAGCAAAGCGTGAGCCACTGAGCAAGGTCCTTCACTGGGACAAGTGGTAACACAATGGGCACGTTGGTCACCTTTGCGCTGACCGATGGCGTCGCTGTCATCACTATGGATGACGGCAAAGCAAATGCGATGTCAATTGCATTGCAGCAAGAAATTCATGCGGCACTTGATCAGGCTGAATCTGCGGGTGTTCCGGTAGTCCTCACAGGGCGAGCCGGAATTCTTTCTGCTGGTTTTGATTTGAAGACTCTTGCTGCAGGGGGCCAAGGCGCAGTTGACATGCTGAACGGCGGACTTGAGTTAGCAATCCGTTTGCTTAGCTTCCCGACTCCAGTCGTAATTGCTTGTGGTGGCCATGCAATTGCTATGGGTGTTTTTATTCTTCTCAGTTCTGATTACCGCATCGGCGTCAAGGGCAATTTCAGATACACAGCAAACGAAGTTGCGATTGGCATGACGATGCCGTATTCCACTATCGAGATTCTTCGTCAACGTGTCACACCAGCAGCTCTTACTCGTTCGGTTCTGTTGGCTGAAGTATTCACACCCGACAATGCCGTTGAAACCGGATTCCTTGACCTAGTCGTTGACGAAGCGGATCTGATGCCGACTGCAATTGCTTTTGCAAAGTCAACCGCTGCACTTAATGCCGGAGCCCATGCCGCGAGCAAGAAACGACTGCGTGCCGATGTTCTTGACGCAATTCGTGAAGGCCTAGCGAAAGACGCTCAAGGCTGGGCGAAACAATTCGCCTAATCGACAAGGCGTATTCCGCTTGGAGCAATTGATTGCTCTACAAACGGCAAATCAACAACAAATTCAGTGCGATGCGCTGGAAACACGTGTCGCGATACGAGCACAGTTTTTCCTTCAACGCTTTGCGTGGTGCGTTGACAACGCAACACTGGCGAACCAACCGGAACCTTAAGCAAAGTGGCTTCATCTTGCGTTGCAGCATCTGCACCAATTGTTTGCGTAGCTCCGGCAAACGGAATATCAAGTAGTTCATAAAAAGGAGAACGCTCGACATCGGCTCGAGACAAATGTTGCCCTAGTTCCGCTGCGCACCACACCGTGACAATCGCAAATGGTTCGCCATCAGCAAGATTGATACGGCGAACGCGCAACACCTGCAATGTGCCCAAGGACTTCGCGACATCTGCTGGTGCTTTTTCAAAAGCGAATTCCAGCACCTGTCGTTGCGGTGTCATGCCAGACGCCCGCATCTGATCTTCGATGGTTGCCAAGCGCGCAAGAGGTTGACGGACTGTTTCTCCGGCAACGAACCAGCCGAAACCTTGGCGGGCATCAACTAGCCCACTGTCGCGCAACACTTCTAATGCTTTTCGAATGGTGACACGACTGACCGAAAACTCTGCAGACATGTCTGATTCACTCGGCAGCAAACGACCCGCGGCATATGCGCCAGACATCACTCGACCCTTGAGTTCTTCAGCGATTTGGTGATAGCGAATGGTGCGCACTTGTATTATAGTTGTATACATCAAGACAAAACGCAAGTACATATTTCTTGCCCTGTGAAAGGCCCACTATGACTGTTTCAGCCGGCACTCCTATTTCTCTCGTGAACGCGGTGTATGCAACGCTTCCTGCAAATGCAGCTCTTGGTCGTGAACGCCTTGGTCGTCCACTTACGTTGGCCGAAAAGATTCTGATCAACCACCTTGTTGACCCAAAGACACAAGAGATGGAACGCGGTCGCAGTTACGCAGACTTCAACCCAGACCGTGTTGCAATGCAAGACGCAACAGCACAGATGGCGTTGTTGCAATTCATGACTGCAGGCTTGCCACAAACACTTGTGCCATCAACAGTGCATTGCGATCACCTGATTCTTGCAAAGACAGGCGCAAAGCTTGACCTTCGTGATGCAAACGACGTGAACCGCGAGGTCTACGACTTCTTGCGTTCAGTGAGCGCCAAATACGGCGTTGGTTTCTGGGGTCCAGGTAGCGGAATCATTCACCAAGTTGTTCTCGAGCATTACGCGTTCCCTGGCGGAATGATGATTGGTACTGACAGCCACACACCAAACGCAGGTGGGCTCGGAATGGTTGCCATTGGTGTTGGTGGTGCAGACGCAGTTGACGTGATGACCGGATTTCCTTTCAATGTTCGCTGGCCAAAAGTTATTGGAATCAAACTCACCGGAACATTGTCTGGTTGGTCAAGTCCGAAAGACGTGATCTTGGAAGTTGCTCGCCTTCTCACCGTTGAAGGCGGAACTGGCGCAATTGTTGAATACTTCGGTGATGGTGCAGACAGCATTTCTGCAACAGGAAAAGCAACAATCTGCAACATGGGTGCCGAAATCGGCGCCACCTGTTCAGTGTTCGGATACGACGCAAATATGTCGGCGTATTTGTCAGCTACAGGTCGTGCAGACATTGCAGCAGCTGCTGACAAGGTTGCTTCTGACCTGCGCCCTGATGCTGGTGCTCAATACGACCAAGTGGTTGAGATCAATCTCGATTCACTGACGCCTCTGATTAACGGCCCTCACTCCCCTGACCGCGCACACAAAATTGGCGCAAACGGTGTTGGTAAGGCCGCTCGCGAAAACGACTGGCCAATTGAAGTTTCAGCAACGCTTATTGGTTCATGCACCAACTCTTCATACGAGGACATCACACGTGCAGCGTCAATTGCTCGTCAAGCTGCAGCAAAGGGATTGAAAGCAAAAGTAGAACTTCTCATCTCACCAGGAAGTGAACAGATTCGCGCGACAATTGAACGCGACGGATTACTTGCAGATCTTGAAGCAGTAGGTGCAACAGTTCTGGCCAATGCCTGCGGACCATGCATCGGCCAATGGGAACGAGCAGCTGACAAAACAGCAAAACCAAACAGCATTGTGAACTCATTCAACCGCAACTTCCCGAAGCGTGCTGACGGTTCTGCAAACACGCTGTCGTTTGTAACAAGCCCCGACACTGTTATGGCAATTGCGTTGTCTGGTCGTCTTGACTTTGACCCAAGCGTTGACACCATCACAGCTCCAGACGGTTCAGAAGTGAAGCTTGATGCACCTCGTGGCGACATTCTTCCTGCAAATGGTTACAACGAAGGCGAAGACACCTTCACTGCGCCGCCAGCAGACGGAAGTGGCGTCACCGTTGCTGTCAGCCCAACTAGTGATCGCTTGCAATTGCTTCAGCCTTTCACTGCATGGAACGGAAAGGACTACATCGGACTTCCAGTTCTGATGAAGGCTCAAGGCAAGTGCACCACCGACCACATTTCAGCAGCTGGTAAGTGGCTGACATATCGCGGTCACCTTGAGAACATTTCTGGCAACTTGTTCATCGGCGCTGTCAACGCATTTGGTGGCGCTGTGGGCGAAGGCCTTGACGTCATCGACGGCTCGCGTCGTAGCTACCCAGACATTGCAAAGCACTACGGAGAATCAGGTGTGCAGTGGTGCGCAATTGGTGATCAGAACTACGGAGAAGGATCATCACGCGAACACGCTGCAATGGAACCTCGTTTCCGTGGTGGCGTTGTCATCTTTGCTCGCTCGTTTGCTCGAATTCACGAGACCAACTTGAAGAAGCAAGGTCTTGTTCCCTTGACATTCGCCGACCCAAAGACATATGACCTGATTGAAGAAACTGATCGCATCAACGTGCATAACTTGCCACCAGTGCCAGATCAACCAGTTAAGTGCTCAATCACAAAAGCTGGTGGCACAACAGTTGAGTTCGAAGCAAAACACACATTCAGCCCAGAGCAAGTGGAATGGTTCAAAGCTGGATCAGCATTGAACATTGTTCGCGCAAAAGTTGCAGCTCAGAAATAATTAGTCGGTTCCCGGACGTCGATCATCTTCGGCGTTCGGGTCACCTGCATAATTCGACGGGTACGAACGACGTAGTTCATCCTCTGTCGGTTCGTAATACTCGCGCCCCTCTGGTGGAAGCAATGCGCTAATTGCAGTCATGATTGCAGCGGTATCTGCATCTGGATCTGTGTATCCCAAATGAACTGGCGTACCGACCACAATGATGACTTCTGGTGGCGAAGTGACATTCGTAATATTCGGCAGTTTGGCATTTCGTGGCCACACTTTCTCGGTTCCCCAAATTCCAATCGGAATAACTGGCGCACGTGTAGCGGCTGCAAGTTTGGCTGCACCCCACCTGCCCTTCAGAATCGGATCAAAAAATGCCCGACCGCGAGGAATGGTGCCTTGTGGCATCAACGCAACTAAGTCTCCAGCGTTGATTAATTCAGTAGCAGCAAGTAACGGTTCGTCGCTGCCAGTGCCGCGTTCTACACGGATACCACCAAGTGCAGTTGCAATTGGCCCAATGACTGGGGCATCAAACACTTCTTTCTTG
>Ga0208227_1000002_pt1 | contig 84399 bp, 91 predicted proteins | sample LakMenEpi13Jun11_FD_150692 | JGI IMG/M metagenome (GOLD analysis project Ga0208227, IMG submission 150692) | Freshwater microbial communities from Lake Mendota, WI - 13JUN2011 deep hole epilimnion (SPAdes) | ecosystem: Environmental > Aquatic > Freshwater > Lake > Epilimnion/Euphotic zone ...
AAATCTACTTCAATATTAACTTCACTTCCCTTGGTTAGATTTCCTAAATTAGTTTCCTTAAGGGTAAATGGAATGATGTTTACTTTAAAAGTATCATTTTTAATTGAGTTTACTGTAAGGCTTACGCCATTTATTGCAACAGATCCCTTTTCAGCAATAAATTTTAGTAGTTTTTTAGGGGGCTTGATTTCTAAAATCCAACATTGGCTATTAGTTTTAATGCTATTGATTTTTGCTATACCATCAATATGACCTGTAACAAAATGGCCGCCTACTTTTCCATTATATAAAACGGCACTCTCTAAATTTACTGGAGATTTTTCAGTGAAAGATATAGTTCTTTTTAATGTTTCTTCGGATACATGAAATATAAATTGATTATTTTGTTTTTTCTGAATAGTAAGGCATACCCCATTGATAGATATACTATCGCCCAAGTTGCTTGTCCCCATTTTATTGGCCTTATAGGCCACAGTAATGCGAGCATCTTTTTTTAAAGATTCAATTTTTTTTATTGAGCCAATGGATTGAATTATGCCTGTAAACATAAGGTGATTTTATCAGATTAGAATGTATAACCCTGATAAAATAAAGCAAATGTCTTTACTTAACAAATACCTGCCTTTTGAAGTTTGGATTGCTTATAGATATATAAAGTTTAAGCAAAAAAATAGCTTCATATCTTTTATTTCAATGACAAGCATGGTTGGAATAGCTCTTGGAGTTTCAGCGCTCATTATTATTCTATCTGTTATGAATGGTTTTCAGGATGAACTTCGAACACGAATCCTTGGGGTGGCTTCTCATATTGAAATTACAAGCTCAAATAATACATTGACACATTGGGAAGACTTAACAAAAAAACTTCATGAATCTCCGGAGGTAATAGGGTCGGCGCCTTATGTAGATGGCCAGGGTATGTTGGTTAGTGAATTCGGAAGTCAGGGGATTATGCTAAGAGGTATTTCATCAGAACTTGAGGGCAATGTTGATGACCTGGAAAAGAAAGTTAAGGTTGGTAAATTATCTGATTTAAAACCTAATACATTTAATTTGATTTTGGGCATAGACACTGCAAAGCAACTGGGTATTGTGGTTGGAGATAAAGTTAATATTTTAATTCCGCAAGGCTCATATACGCCTGCAGGCACATTTCCTAGAATGCGACAATTTAATGTTTCAGGTATTTTTGAAATTGGAATGTATGAATATGATTCCGGCATGGCGCTAATGAATCTTGAGGACGCCCAGAAATTCCTTCAAATGAACGATGCCGTTTCTGGGGTTAGGGTAAAGATTCTTGATCTTTTTTTAGCGCCTTTAGTGGCAAAAAAATTATCGGACGACTTGTCGGAATCGGGTGTTTTTTATGTCAGTGATTGGACAAAAAAGCATGCCAATTTTTTTGCGGCTGTTCAAATGGAAAAAAGAGTGATGTTTATCATTCTGATGTTAATCATCGCGGTTGCAGCATTTAATATCGTTTCTACTTTAGTGATGGCGGTGACTGATAAAAGATCAGATATTGCAATTCTTAAAACATACGGCGCGAAACCTAAAAGCATTCTATATATATTTATTATTCAAGGTTCTTTAATTGGCATAATCGGAACTATCAGCGGGGTATTTTTAGGAACTGTTGTTGCGTTAAATATTCATTCAATCGTGCCTTTTATTGAGCATTTATTCAACGTTCAATTTTTATCTAAAGATATTTATTATATTTCTGAAGTACCTTCCAAGCTTTTGTTAAGCGATATAACTGTTATAGCCTTTATCTCGATTTTGTTATCGATTATTGCCACAATTTATCCAAGCATAAAAGCTTCTAACACTTCACCTGCTGAGGCGTTAAAGCATGATTAAAAAATTACTTATTGCTTGTAAAGATTTATCTAAGACATTTCCTGGTTTAGATGAAGCAATTATTAACAAGCTAAATCTTAATATCAGCGAGGGAGACCATACAGCGATTATTGGCGTCTCGGGGTCTGGTAAAAGTACACTTCTTCATCTTATGGCTGGACTTGAAAAGGCCTCATCTGGACAAGTAAAAATTTTAGATCAAGATATCTCATGCTTAAGTCAAGATGAATTAGGAGTTTTGAGAAATACACATTTAGGCTTCGTGTATCAGTTTCATCATTTGCTCAGCGATTTCAATGCTATAGAAAATGTTGCAATTCCGTTGCTAATTAGAAGGCATACATACAAACAGGCTTTTAAGGAAGCTGAGACCCTATTAAAAAAAATAGGCTTAGGTAAAAGGCTGACTCATAAGCCATCCGAATTATCTGGGGGCGAAAGGCAGAGAGTGGCAATCGCAAGATCTTTAATCACTAAGCCAAAGTGTATTCTTGCAGATGAGCCCACAGGAAATTTAGATGGTAAAACGGCACATTTTGTATTTGATTTATTGCTTGATTTAGCCAAAGAGAATCGATCAACTCTAGTCTTGGTAACTCATGATAATCAGCTAGCATCAAAATTAAAGTTTCAATATAAATTAAATCAAGGAAAACTTAAAAAGACGTAAGTTTATTTAAGCAATTAACCGAATATTAAGACAAGTTGATTTAAGCAATTAACCGAATATTAAGATAGAATAATACCCATCAAATACTTGGAGAGTTAGTTATGTGGGAAATTATTTTAGCCGCTGGATGGCCGATTTGGCCACTCATATTCGCATCAATTATCGCTTTGGCAATTATTGGCGAGCGATTTTGGTCTTTAAGGCATGAAATTGTTGCCCCAAGCGATCTTCTCCCAGAAGTTCAAAAGTTATTAAATCAAGGCGCAATCAAAAAAGATGTGATTGCAAAAATCAAAGAACACTCTCTTTTGGGTGAAATTTTTGCAAGTGCTCTTATTAATTCAAATACATCCGCAGCTCATATTAAAGAAGCGATAGAAGAGTCAGGCAGAGGAGTTAACTACAAGCTTGAAAAGTACTTACCAACACTTGGAACGATCGCAGCGGTCGCACCTCTTTTAGGACTGCTAGGTACGGTGATAGGTATGGTTGATCTTTTTAGTTCATTTACAAACAGCGGCCATGATGTGGCGGTATTTGCGAGAGGTATTTCAGTAGCTCTCTATAACACAGCGGCAGGTATTGTTGTGGCGGTTCCCGCTATGATTTTTTATCGATTTTTTAGGTCTAAGGTAGATGATTTAATTTTTGACATGGAGCAACAAGCCCTTAAGTTGATTGAATCAATGGGCGTTCGTAAATAAATAATTAGGATTGCATATGAATTTTCAGCGAGGAAAAAAACACGAAGAGATGGAATTGAACTTGGTTCCTTTAATCGACGTTTTATTGGTTATTATTATTTTCCTTGTCGTAAGTACAACCTTTTCTAGATTTAGTGAATTAAAAATTAATCTTCCTACTGCTGAAGCCAATAGCCCTGATAAGAAACCTAATGTTATTAATGTATCTATTACAGCGGAAGGTCTCTACGCTATAAATGATATTCCTTTGCCAAATAAGAGCCTTGAATCTATTATTGCAGCTTTAAAAAATTCAGCAAAAGGTGAAAAAGAAATACCGGTGATTATTAATGCAGACGCGAAATGTGAGCACCAGTCTGTCATTAATGTTATGGAAGCCTCAAGACAGGCAGGGTTAACTCATATTACATTCTCAACAAAAGTTAACTAAACTTTAAAAGGGTTTAGCTTTTCTTGGCCTAATGGCAACAAATATTAAAAACATAACTGCACCACAGCCAATTAATTTTAGATATCTTTATAAAAGACTGTTTAAATATACTTGGCAACATAAGTTTATTTTATCTTTAAGCTTAATCTCACTAGTTGTGCTGTCATTAACGAATACTGCATTTCTTGCTATTATTAAAAAAATTACCGATCAGGGGTTTGGGTCGGAATTTGCTGATAAAAGATCTTACCTAGCTTTACTTCTTCTGTTGGTCATGTCGATAAGAGCCTTGTCTGGATTATTTTCAATTTATTTTATGAAATCGACTTCATTGAAAGTTATTGAAAGTCTTAGATCCGATTTATTTAAGAAAATTATGATGTTACCAATGAATTTTTTTGACAAAAATTCATCAAGTCATATTGTCTCTAAATTAAATAGTGATGTGCAACAGCTCTCAACTGTGATTACAGATATAGTATTTAATTTCATAAAGGATGGAATAAGTTTTATTGGGATAGTTTGCTATATGATTTACTTGGACTGGAAACTTACGTTAGTATTTTTTTTATTAGCTCCAGTCCTGGCCTATTATCTTAAAATAATGTCGCCGAGACTTAGAGCTGCAGGAGCGATTTCACAAGTCGCAAATGGCGAGTTAATTATGGCATCTGATGAGGCTATTGCTGCTCAAAGAATTGTTAAAATATTTGGCACAAGCCAATATGAAGTGAGCAGACTTAATAGAATTTCAGAAAAAATAAGAAAAATTCAAGCAAGGCTTATAAGAATTGCAGCTTTAAATTCTTTCACAGTAGAAATTTTAGCAGCCGTTACATTATCAGTAATTGCTTTTTATTCATTTGGTAATTTTTCAGCAGGACAATTTGCTGCTTTCTTTGCAGCTTTATTAATGATAATAGGCCCAATTAAAAGTCTAACCTCAGTAAATGACAAAATTCAAATTGCTATAGCAGCTGCTAAAAGTGTGTTTGGATTAATGGATGAGCCCTCTGAAATTGATCGTGGAAAAAAATCTATTAAGCGGGCAAAAGGACATATAAAAATATCTGACTTAACATTTAAATATCAAAATACTAAATATAATATTCTTGAAGGGATTAACTTAAATATTAAGCCTGGCGAGAAAGTTGCTCTTGTTGGTAAATCTGGCGGAGGAAAAACAACGCTTATTAATTTATTACCAAGATTTTATGAAATTGATCAAGGTAAAATATTTTTAGATGGTATTAATATTAATGACCTTAAGTTAAAAAACCTGCGAAGTCAGTATTCGTTGGTAAGCCAGGATACAATTTTATTTAATGACACAATAATGAATAATATAGCTTATGGCAGTGCAGAAGGGCCCGTAAGTATAGAGGATGTTAAAAAAGCTGCTATCGCAGCAAATGCCTGGGAATTTATTGACCCGCTTCCAAACAAGCTAGACCACGAAATTGGCGATAGGGGCGTTAGACTTTCTGGAGGTCAAAGACAAAGAATTTCAATTGCTCGTGCTATTTTAAAAAATGCACCTATATTGCTTCTCGATGAAGCAACGTCCGCACTTGACTCTCATTCGGAAAAATATGTTCAGTCAGCTTTGGACAATTTAATGAAAAATAGAACAACTATAGTCATTGCGCACAGATTGTCTACCATTTTGAATGCTGATCGAATTGTTGTGATTGATAAATCAAAAATCATTGATGTTGGCACGCACTCAGAATTAATTAGACGGTGCAAACATTATGCAATCTTGTACAAAAAAGGTCTGAAATAGTATTTTGAATGCTTTAAGAGTTATCTCCAAGCTGCATTATGGAACAAAAAGCTTAACTTCTTTATTTCTTCTTCCGTTATCCGCATTTTTTCTCTTAATATCTTTTATTAGAAAATATCTCTACCGATTTAATTTTTTAAAGTCTTTTAAGATGCAAGTGCCTGTAATTGTTATCGGAAACATAACTTTAGGTGGTACCGGTAAAACTCCTTTAGTGATTCATCTTGCAAATGAATTAAAGAAAAATGGATACCATCCTGGAATTATAAGTAGAGGATATGGAGCTAAAGGAAATGGGGTAAGTGAAGTCAATCAAAAAAGCAATGTGGAGAATGTCGGCGATGAGCCGATATTGATTCAGAAACATACTCGTCTACCAGTTTTTATCTCAAAAGATAGAGTATTGGCAGCGCAAGCACTTCTTAAAAAATACAAAAAAATAGATGTCATTTTGTCTGATGATGGATTGCAACATTATCGTTTAAAACGCGACATAGAAATTATAGTCATAGACGGGGCTAGAGGATTTGGAAATGAATATCTTTTACCAGCAGGGCCATTAAGGGAGTCAAAGCGGAAATTAAAGGCCGTAGATGCTATCGTTTGTAATGGAAAAAAAGTGATAGATGACAGTTACCTGATGAAATATAAGAGTGATTTCCTAATTAATCTAAAAACTAAGAAAAAAATTCCACTAAATAAGCTGCGCTTAAATAACCTTCATGCAATAGCTGGCATTGGAAACCCAGATCGATTTTTTAATTACCTTAAGGTATCAGGCATGGTATTTGATAGCTCTGCCTATCAAGATCATTATCGATTCACAAAAAAAGATTTTAAAGTTATGAATGATAAGAATATTATAATGACTGAAAAGGACGCTGTTAAATGCGAAAAGTTTGCTAGGGATAATTTTTGGTATTTGCCAGTTGTTGTTGAAATTGACTCAAAGTTTACTGATTTTATTTTAAATAAAATGAAAAATATAATCCATGGATAAAAATCTATTAAAAATTTTAGTTTGCCCGGTTACTAAGGGGCCATTAATTTATAAAAAAGAACAGAATGAGCTTATTTCGAAGTCGGCTAAACTTGCCTACCCGATTAAAGACGGTATTCCAATTTTACTGGAGAGCGAAGCGAGAGTCATAAATAGCGATGAAGATTATTCATGACATTTAAAATTATTATTCCGGCGAGGTATCAGAGTAGCCGATTGGAAGGAAAACCTCTTTTGGAGATTGATGGTGTTCCTATGGTGATTCACGTTGTAAAGCAATCATTAAAAAGCAAAGCAGATGAGGTTGTGGTTGCAACCGACGACCAAAGGATTTTTGATGTTGTTTTAAAGTTTGGATATAAAGCAATCATGACAAATCTTAATCATAGATCCGGAACAGATCGAGTTGCAGAGGTTGTTGATTTGATGGGTTGGACAGACAACGAGATTGTCGTCAATGTTCAGGGAGATGAGCCTCTTATTAATCCATCATTAATTAATCAAGTTGCAGAATATTTGGATGACCGAAGAGACGTCTTTGTTTCTTCAGCGTGCCATTCCATCACTGATTATAATGATTTTGTTAATCCAAATAATGTGAAAGTCGTATTGGATAAAAATTCACAAGCCTTGTATTTTAGTAGAGCGCCAATTCCTTTTCCTAGAGATGAATTTAATCAAAAGATAATTGGAAGAGAGGGGTTTTATAAACATATTGGTATTTATGCTTATCGTGCTAAGTTTCTAAAAGGCTTTAAAGATATTGAGCAAGCACCATTGGAAGATATTGAAAAGTTGGAGCAGCTTAGAATTCTATATGCAGGTTACAAAATTGGTGTAGTCCAGTCAATTGACACGCCATTTCCTGGAGTTGATACCCCCGAAGACCTTGAAAGGGTAAGAAAGCTACTTTCTAATTAAATAGCAGATTCACCCGTTTCGCCAGTTCTAATCCTCACCACCTCTTCAATATTGCTTACAAAAATTTTTCCATCCCCAATTTTTCCGGTGTGAGCAGCAGCTGATATTGCTTCAATGACTTTTTTAACCATTTTGTCTGAGACAATAATATCTAATTTAATTTTGGGTAAAAAATCAATTACATACTCTGCGCCTCTGTACAGTTCAGTGTGACCTTTTTGTCTTCCGAAGCCCTTAACTTCCGTCGCTGTAATTCCATTGATGCCAATTTCAGAAAGAGCCTCTCTTACTTCGTCTAATTTAAATGGCTTAATTACTGCCTCAATTTTTTTCATTTAATTTCCTTCTTCAAATGCATTAATGTTTAAAGGTTACGGGGTATCTTCTGTCTTTGCCAAAAGCCCTATGAGTAATTTTAGGTCCTATGGGGCTTTGGGCTCTTTTAAATTCATTATTGTTAATTAACTTTACAACGCGATTCACATTTTTACTAGTAAAACCTTTTTTGACAATCGACGCTATATCTAAATCTTTTTCAATATAAAGCTCAATTATCTTATCAAGAATTTCATATTTAGGGAGGCTATTCTGATCAAGCTGATTAGGACTTAATTCAGCTGTAGGTGGTCTTTTGATTATTTCATTAGGAATGATGGTTGATATTGAATTTCTATAATGTGCTAATTTATAAACCCATGTTTTTGGCACGTCTTTAAGAAGTGCAAAGCCTCCAACCATATCTCCATAAAGGGTTGTATACCCTACAGCAGTTTCACTTTTATTACTTGTTGATATTACAAGGCCATTAAATTTATTAGATAAAGCCATTAATAAAACACCCCTGATACGAGCTTGTAAATTCTCTTCAGTCGTGTCAAAAGGCTTATTTTTAAAATCACTAGATAATGTTTTTCTAAAAAGTTTAAAAATAGGTTGAATATTTATTTCTTTGTAATTGACACCTGTATTTTTAATTATTTTGCGAGATTCAATAATACTTATTTTAGAAGTGAATTCTGAAGGCATCATGACGGCAGTAATATTTTTTTTGTCAAATACGTCATTTGCCAAAGCCAAAACCAGAGCAGAATCTATACCACCAGATAACCCTATAAACAGACTTTTAAAATTATTCTTAACTACATAATCTCTAAGCGCTAATTTAAGTGCCTCATATAAATGTGATTCTTTGTTATAAGGAGATTCATCAAAATTATTCTTAATATTTATTTTTGAGGAAACATCAATAATCGCTGTTTCTTCTTTAAAAAATGATAACTGGTGGATAAGCTTTGCATGTTTGCTAACAACAAAAGAGCCGCCATCAAATATGAGCTCATCTTGACCTCCAATTGCATTGACGTAGATCACAGTAGATTTTGTTTCTTTAGCTAACTTGGAAATAATTTTTACTCGAGTTTCATATTTTTCTATTTCATAAGGGGATGCATTAATTACAATAATGGCATCCACCGATTTTTTCTTAAGTAATTGGCTTGGGGAAGCTTTCCAAGCATCTTCGCAAATAAGAAGACCGATCTTTAAACCTTTATGTACAAAAATAAACTCTTTTTTACCAGGTTCAAAATATCTATTTTCGTCAAATACCCCATAATTAGGAAGAATTTTTTTAAAATAGGTGCCTTGAATTTTTCCATTAAAAAGTAATGATGCCGCATTGTATATTTTGCTGCCTTTTTTTAATGGGTGTCCAACAATTACCTTAATAGAAGGCACGGCTTGCGCAATTTTACTCAATGCTTTTGAACATGCTTTAAGAAAATCTTCTCTTAAGACAAGGTCTTCAGGTGGGTAGCCACAGATTGAGAGTTCAGGTGTAATAAGCAATTCAGCCCCTTTTTTAGAAGCCTCTTTAGCTCTTTTGATGATAGCAATGCTATTGTTTTCAATATCACCAACAAATGAATTTATTTGCGCTAGTGCTATTTTCATAGTTTTAGTAGCTGCCACCCGCATTTTTAATAATGTCAACAATCTCTGTATTTTTTGCTTTGAGTGCGTATACAAGAGCCGTTAATCCATAACGATCTTTTGCTTTTAAATTAACTTTTGATTCAATAAAAAGCTGAATCATTTCCTTGGATTTATTTGCTACAGCATAATGAATTATTGGTGTGCCATCAGAATCTTTGCGGTCAATATTGGCACCATTTGCTATAAGAAGTTTTGAAACTGCTAAATGATTTTTTTTCGTAGCCCAAGTTAGAGCTGTCCAATTGAACTGATCTTCATAATCAATTTTTATGCCACGCTTTATGAAAAGACTTACTGCATCTGCATTACCTTCTCTTGCAGCATACATAAGAGGACTGCATTTATATTTATCTACGATATTTGGATCAGCGCCCTGGTCAAGAAGTATTTGAATGGTTTTAATATCACCGTTTTTTGCGGCATACATCAAAACAGTTTGCCCAGCATCGTTAGTGTTGTTAGGATCAATACCATGTTTTATTAATAGATCTACGATGTTATGAAATCCTGATATCGCAGCTAGTCCATAAGCACTCCAGCCGTCATTGTCTCTTATTTTTGGATCTGCCCCATTATCTAAAAGTAATTGAGCTGATCGAGTGTAATTTTTCTTTGCAGCAAACATTAGCGCCGTCCAGCCGTTACTTTCAATCGCATTCACTGAGGCACCTTTTTTAATTAAGAGCGCTACAACCTTATCCATATCTTTTCTTACTGCATACATAAGAGCTGTGACGCCATCTTCATCTTTAGTATTTGGATTTCCACCACTTTCCAAAATAGCGCTTACTGTTTCAAGATCGCCTTTTGCTGCTGCTGTTAAAAGATAATTTACTGATTCTTCTGCATTTGCTATTAAGGCAAAAAATGAAGTGATTAGAAAAAAGGTAAGAAGAGTTTTTTTATACAATTTTTATTTTTTTAACAATGCTTGCATAGTAAGTCCCATGTCTGCGGGGGATTTAGACATGCTCACACCGGCTTTTTCTAGCGCCTTAATTTTATCTATTGCAAGGCCAGAGCCTTGAGAAATGATAGCACCTGCATGACCCATTCTTTTCCCTTCAGGGGCTGTAATGCCAGCAATATAGCCTGCTATAGGTTTTTTTATATGTTGTTTAATATACTCAGCAGCCACTTCTTCGTCTGAGCCGCCAATTTCACCAACTAATATAACGCCCTTTGTATTTTTATCTTCTTCAAACATTTGCAGACATTCAATAAAATTTAGTCCTTTGATGGGATCGCCACCAATACCAACACATGTGCTTTGGCCTAGCCCAAGCATTGTTGTTTGTTGAACAGCTTCATAGGTTAAAGTGCCGGATTTTGAAATAATTCCAATCGATCCGGGTAAGTGAATGCTTCCTGGCATAATGCCAATCTTACATTCGCCAGGCGTAATAACACCGGGACAATTAGGTCCAATCAGTTTGGATTGGTTAGCTCGAATAGCAGCCTTCACATTAATCATATCTTGAATTGGAATACCTTCTGTAATACATACGATAATTTCAATACCTTCTTCAGAAGCTTCGATAATTGAATCTGCAGCAAAGGCAGGGGGAACGTAAATAACCGATGCATTGGCTCCAGTTGTTTTAATAGCATCTCTAACTGTATTAAATACAGGTAAATTAAGATGCAACGATCCACCTTTGCCAGGGGTAACCCCGCCCATTAATTTTGTGCCATAAGCTAGCGCTTGTTCTGAGTGAAAGGTACCTTGCTTGCCAGTGAAGCCTTGGCAAATAAGCCTGGTAGATTTATTAATAAGAATAGACATTTTATTTTTTGATGAGACTAGTTGCGATCGTTGCCGCTTCAGTAAGTGTATTTGCGGCCTTAATATTTAAGCCGCTTGTTTGTAAAAGTTTTTTGCCTAAATCAACGTTAGTGCCTTCTAATCTTACGACAATAGGAATTTTGATACCAACCTCTTTGATTGCAGCGATAATACCTTCAGCGATAATGTCGCATCGCATAATGCCACCAAAAATATTCACCAAGACAACTTGTACATTTTTATCGTCAAGAATAATTTTAAAAGCTTTAGCAACTGTTTCTGCAGTTGCTCCACCACCCACATCTAAAAAGTTTGCAGGTTCGCCTCCGCAGAGTTTGATGAGATCCATCGTAGCCATTGCAAGACCTGCACCATTGACCATGCAACCAATATTGCCATTAAGTGCAATGTAATTAAGCCCAGCAGCAAAAGCTTCAGCTTCTTTAGAATCGTTTTGTGACCAATCACGGAGCTCAGCTAATGTTTTTTGTTTGTAAAGAGCATTGTCATCGACATTTATTTTGCAATCGAGGGCAATAATTTTTTTATGTGAATCGATAACAAGCGGATTAATTTCTAATAAAGCTAGATTATTTTCAATAAAACTTTTAAAAGCGCTTCTAGTAAACTTAACGAAATCATTAATCATTTCATTAGGTAAGCCTAATGCAAAGGCAATATTTCTAGACTGATAGTCCATAAGGCCATTAATTGGACTGCATGTTTCTTTAATAATTTTTTCAGGGTTATTTTTAGATATTTCTTCAATTTCCATGCCGCCTGCAGAAGATGCAATAACGACAATTTTTTCTGACTGCCTATCAACCAATATAGAAAAATATAACTCTTTTTCTATGTCACATGACTCTTCTATAAGAAGGGTATCAACAGGCTGGCCATCTGGTTTGTTTTGATAAGTAACTAGTTTTTTGTGAAGAAGAGAATTTACAACCTCAGCTGCTTCTTTTTTAGAAGTTACAATCTTAACGCCACCTGCTTTACCTCTGCCACCCGCATGAATCTGGGCTTTGATAACATAAGCAGAAGAGTCAAGCTGAGCTATCGATTGATCCAATTCATCTGGGGACTTAATTGCAATGCCTTTTGGTACGGAAATGCCGTATTTCGCAATTAATTGTTTGGCCTGATATTCGTGGAGATTCATGTTAAAAAGGAGCTAAATAAACATTATTTTCTACGAATTTAGATAAACATGCCAGTTAAGAATTATATTTTAATAGCAATGTTAGAATTATTCTTTTGTAGGCTTATATCATTTATACATACCATGAAATTATTAGTTCAGTCTTCATATAGTCTCCAAACTCATTTAGCAGAAATCTCTGAAATTTTAGGCCAAGTGACAACTTCTCCTTACACGCTTATCAATGATACTGCTGCTATATATGAGATTGAAGCCGACTTACCAGATGATTTAAAAAATAAGCTTCATCTTAAGCATGTAGATTTTGCAGTTTTAGACAATTACAGAGCTTTAAGTGAATTTAGCCTATGTGTGATGGATATGGATTCAACACTTATCTCGATTGAATGTATTGATGAGATTGCAGATTTGTGCGGTAAAAAACAAGATGTAGCCTTAATTACTAAAAGTGCCATGATGGGTGAAATTGATTTTTCACAAAGCCTAATCAAGCGCGTTTCTTTGCTGCAAGGACTTGGAGAGGAGATGCTCTTCAAAGTCATAGAGGAAAGATTAAAGCTGAATGACGGCACCCAGGCATGGATTGAAGCTTGTCGCAGAAATAATGTGACCACAGTTCTTGTATCAGGCGGCTTTGATTATTTTGCAGATTATGTGAAGAATAAGTTAGGGATTGATATTGCTATATCTAATCAACTTGAAATTAAAGACAAGAGGCTGACTGGTAAAGTGCTAGGTCGAATTGTCGATGATGAATTAAAGGCTCAAACTGTAAGAGATTTTCAAGCAAAACTTAGCATTGATAAATCAAATACAATCGTCATTGGAGATGGGGCAAATGATTTAAAGATGTTAGCTGAGGCCCAATATAGTATTGCGTATCACGCCAAGCCTATTGTGCAAGAAAAAGCGCGATTTAAATTAAACCACTCAGATTTTAAAGGTGTATTAAATCTTTTTAAGGTTTAAATAAGCTCTTCTTTTAAGAAGCCAGCTCTATAACGCGCTTCTTTATTTAATTTTTGGTAATTTAATTTAATATCATAAGCTCCCAGCAATTTTTTATATGTCTCATGTGGGTCTAGTTTTTGAGATTCACATGCCCAGCGATACCAAATATTTCCGATAGATACATGATGAATTTCTTCTTCATAAATGATTTGCAGAATAGCTGCAATGTCGTCATCTTTTTGCTGCTTAAATTTTTCTATAATTGGGGGCGTCACATCCAGACCTCTTGCTTCCATTGTTTTTGGAATGAGCGCTAATCGATGAATTAAATCATGGCTTGTTCTATCAGCCATTTCCCAAAGACTGTTGTGCGCATTGAAGCTACCGTAACTTAAGCCAAATTTTTTTAGATAGTTATTAAGGAGACTGAAGTGCACATGTTCTTCATAAGCAATTTGAAGCCAGTCACTATAGAATTGATCTGGAAGATTTTTAAAGCGCCAAATGATATCAAGTGCTAAATTAATCGCACTAAATTCAATATGAGCTAATGCATGAATGAATATTAATTTCCCTTGCTCTGTAGAAGTTGATCTTTTTTCAACAAGTTTTGGTGGAACAATTTGAGGTTTTGATGGTGCGCCCGGTAAATGATAGACATTTTGAATGTCAGCTTTTGAATCAATCGTCAGCTGATCGGACTTAAAAGATTCGTATATAACATTTACTTGATTTAATTTTTCATTTAAATCATTTATAGCAAGAGCCTTTAGGCAATTAGCTCTCAACTCCATAGCTGAATGATTAGTGAATTGGAACGAGGGTTACGGAGCCAGTTTTCATGTCTGGAGTGATAATTGATCTTTTATCATAGGATAGGGCTATATCAGCAGCAGCCGTAAAGCCTTCTTTAAATAAGGTGACTTTGTTACGTTGTAATTTAAAAATCTTTCCATTTTTCCAATCACTAACAAAGAAACTATCCCCGGATTTAATTAAACCATCTCCGCCACCAAACCCTTCAGCAACTTTCAAGATAGATTTTGTTTTCAAGTTGATTTTATATAAAATGCCACTTGCAAAATCTACTTCGAATAGATCGTTTTTAACAACTAAAAGCCCATTAGGGGCTAAAATTTCAGGGGTATTTTCATTCAGGATTAAAGTAATTTTTTTATCCTGAGTAATTTTAAAAATCGCACCACCTGCTGAGAGGTTTCCGCTATCACTCACATATAAATTGCCAGCTTCGTCTGAAGTAATGTCATTTAAAAAGATAGGTGTTTGTGGAAATGCCATAGTACTTCCAAACACCATCCATTTACCATTGGACTCAACTTTTAAAACCCTATTTTTGTCTGTCACATACAAAGACTTTCCGATAAACGTTAAGCCTTTAGGGTCGTCCATGCCGCTTGCAAATGTTGAAAGTTTTCCGTCAATTGAAATACGTGTAATTTTTCCGTCACCATCTTTATTGAATTCACCGATTTCAGATACGTAAATATCTCCCTTAGCATCTTGAACCACTGACTCAGGGCTTATAAATCCTGAGATTAGATTTAGTGATTCATGCGCTTTTGAGGGGGTAGCAATAAGTGTTAATAATAAAATTAAAAATACACGCAAATTTTCCATAGTTTAATTAAGAAGCCTTAATGATTAAATACATTTATCTTCGCAGCCTTCTTCACTCACACCTAGAGAAAGAAGTAACTCGACCATTTTTTTATCGCCTTTTTCTTGTTTTACTACGCGGATAATAGACACGCCACCCTTCATTTTTTTATTAATATCAGCGCCCTTGGATGCAAGGTATTTAACAATTTCAGTTCTGCCATCAAAAGCAGCATGATGAAATGCATTCATTTTTGTAAGAGGATGCGTGTAATTAATATCGGCGCCTTGTTCTGCTAAATACTTGAGCACTTGAAATTGACCCTTAGCAGCGGCCATAAGAAGCGGACTCCATGCAAAATAAGTTGCATTGACATCTACTTTTTTTACTTCAACATACTTTTTAACGATAGGTAATTTGCCTTCATTTACAGCACCTGAAAATTCGATTTCTTCTGCATCTGTTAATGCAAAAAGTTGCATTGAGAAGGTGAGTAAAATTAATGTCAGTGTTGTTTTTAAAAATTTATTCATATTAAGTGACTCTTTCATTTAGTTAAAAAATTGATAAGCATTTGCAAACATTTTATACCATGGTGCTAATTCATCCCATGCTTTAGGATGCCAAGAATTTTGTACCACTCTATAAACTCTCTCTGGATGAGGCATCATAATTGAAAAACGACCATTTTCAGAAGTAAATCCAGTAATTCCTTCAGGAGAGCCATTTGGATTCATAGGGTAGGCAGAAGTTCCCTTATGGTAGTTATCAACATAGCGAAGCGTTGCAAGTTGATGATTTAAAACATCATTCATTTGAGTCTGGCTTTGATATTCTGTATAACCTTCACCATGGGCTACTGCAATAGGAAGGATGGCGCCATCCATCCCACTAAAAAATAAAGAATTAGACTTAAGAATTTCAACTGATACAAATCTTGCTTCAAATTGTTCAGATCTGTTTTTTACAAAGTGTGGCCACAATGCAGAGCCTGGAATAATTTCTTTGAGGTTACTCATCATTTGACAGCCATTGCATATACCAAGTGCGATCGTATCAGGCCTCGAGAAAAATGCCGCAAAAGCGTCACGTGTTTTTGAATTAAATAGAATGGATTTAGCCCAGCCTTCACCTGCGCCTAATACATCGCCATATGAAAAGCCACCGCATGCAACTAGCGCTGAAAAATCAGTTAATGATTTTTGGCCTTGAATAATGTCTGACATATGAACATCATGCGCTTCAAATCCTGCGGCAGAGAATGCGGCTGCCATTTCAACATGACCATTTACGCCTTGCTCTCTTAGGATAGCAATTTTAGGCTTCATCTTTTTAATTGCAAAAGACTGTGGAATTTCAAAATCAAATTTTGGGATAATGCCTGGATCAAGGTCATCTGAAATTTGTGAAAACTCTTCCAGGGCAGACTCTGGATTATCCCTCATAGTTTGCATCTTGAAGGATGTTTCACTCCAAGCACTTTGCAAGTTTGATCTCGTCTCTTTAAATACAGTTTCATTCTGATGTTGAATATGAATTGTTTGATTTTGACTGATAGATCCAATGAGGAAAGCATTGTGTTTTAGGGCCTCATTAATTTTTTTGAGTGTATTGGAAATATGCTCTTTTTGAACTTGTATGACAGCACCCAATTCTTCGTTAAATAAAATGGCTTTAATATCATTGCCGCAATTAGTTAAATCAATATCTAGACCACAGCGCCCTGCAAAAGCCATTTCAGTTAACGTTGCAAAAAGACCGCCATCAGATCGATCATGATAAGCCTCAATCACGTTTTCATTTTTAAGTGTTTGAATCACATCAAAGAATGCTTTAAGTGTTTTCGCATCATCAAGCGTAGGAGGGATATCACCTACTTCATTGAACACTAAATTAAATGTGGAAGCCCCTAATCTATTTTTGCCTAAACCTAAATCGATGTAGATAAGACCGCTATCCTTAAGGCTTCTATTAAGTGTTGGCGTTAATGTTTTTCTAGCATCAAAGACGGGTGCAAAAGCACTTACAATAAGAGACACAGGAGAGACCACCATTTTTTCTTTTGTGCCATCTAACCAGGCTGTTTTCATAGACATGGAATCTTTACCGACTGGAATACTGATACCTAAGTCGGGACATAGGCGCATGCCGATTTCTTCAACCGCATCAAATAAGGCAGCGTCTTCCCCATCATGACCTGCTGACGCCATCCAATTGGCTGATAATTTAATATCTTCCAAATGACGAATCGAGGCTGCAGATAAATTGGTAATAGCTTCGCCTAAGGCCATACGAACAGAAGCTTTTGCATCGATCATCGCAATAGGTGTTTTTTCGCCAATAGCAAAAGCCTCACCGAGTAAACTATCAAATGATGATAACGTGACGGCAACATCAGCAACTGGCACTTGCCAAGGACCTACAAGCTGATCTCTTGCAATCAATCCTGTCACTGAACGATCGCCAATATGAATTAGGAACATTTTATTTGCTACAGCTGGGTATCTCAGAACACGATAAGCCGCATCTTTGATGTCAATATTTTCTGTGGTAAACCTTTTAAGAGCTTTTTCTTTTCGTTTCACATTACGCGTCATCTTAGGTGGCTTACCCAAGAGAGTAGATAAATCCATATGGACCGCATCTTTTTTTAGAAGACTATCTTCGACGATGAGTTGTTTATCTTTTTTTGCAACACCTACAATCGCGAAGGGGCATCTTTCTCTCTCACAAAGCGACTTAAACAAATCAAGGTCTTTTTCTATAATAGCCAGTACATAGCGCTCTTGGGCTTCATTACACCAGAGCTCACGTGGTGACATACTGGGCTCTTCATTATTAATTGAACGTAATTGAAATGTCGCCCCCACGCCGCCATCATTGACTAATTCAGGGAATGCATTTGATAAACCACCAGCACCTACATCATGAATGCTTAAGATGGGATTGTCTTTACCTAATTGCCAGCATCGATCAATTACTTCTTGCGCTCTTCTTTGTAATTCGGGATTGCCACGTTGCACAGAATCAAAATCTAGATTTTCTGCATTGAATCCAGTCCCCATACTTGAGGCTGCACCACCACCTAATCCAATAAGCATTGCCGGGCCACCTAATTGAATGAGTAGAGCGCCTGGAGGAATTGCGTGTTTTTTCGTATGGATATCGTTAATACTTCCAATACCGCCTGCTAACATAATGGGCTTATGAAAACCTTTTATTTCATTATCATGCTTAATTTCTAATGTTCTAAAGTAACCTGCAATATTAGGTCTGCCGAATTCATTATTATAAGAAGCGCCACCAATCGGACCATCAATCATAATTTGAAGTGCTGATGATATGCGCGAAGGTGCACCATAAATATCTTTTTCCCAGGGCTGAATAAATCCAGGGATGTGTAAATTAGAAACTGAAAATCCTGTAAGACCTGCTTTAGGTTTTGAACCTCTTCCTGTTGCGCCCTCATCTCGAATCTCACCCCCTGCACCAGTCGCAGCTCCGGAGAAAGGGGAAATGGCTGTCGGATGATTATGTGTTTCCACTTTCATAATAAAGTGAGTTAATTCTTGATGATCTTCATAAACACCATTTTGATTTGGATAAAAGCGATTAATCTCAGCACCTTCTACAATAGAAGAGTTATCCGAGTAAGCCACAATCGTATTACCTGGATGTAACTGATGTGTATTTTTAATCATGCCAAAAAGCGATTTAGATTCTGCCTTACCATCTATAACCCAATCAGCATTAAATATTTTATGACGGCAGTGCTCAGAATTTGCTTGAGCAAACATCATGAGTTCAGCATCTGTAGGATTTCTTTTGATGGAGATAAAGTAATTAAATAAATAATCGATTTCATCTTCAGATAACGCAAGCCCAAGATTTTTATTAAAATCATTTAAGACTTGTTTGCCGCCTTCAAGTATCTCTGCGAACTGAATAGTCTTGGGCGGAAGATGAGAAAAGAGAGATTGAGCTTCATCAAGATCAAAAATAGAAATTTCTGTCATACGATCATGCAGTAATAAAGAAAGCCCTTTCTTTTCATCTTGCGATAATAAAGATTCATCTTTTAACTCTACATAAACAGCAATGGCTCTTTCGATACGTTTGATATCATGAAGACCGCAATGGTTTGCAATGTCAGTTGCCCTCGAAGCCCATGGTGATATCGTACCTGGACGTGGAATCGTGATAATGGAATTATTTTTATACTTTAATGAATGAGCCTTGGGGCCATAATGCAGAATTTTTTCTAAGATGACTTTTTCTGTGTCTGTAATTTTTTTTTCGCACCAAACAATATGAATGTATTCAGAATGAATATCTTTGATTTGGCCATTAACTTTTTGAAGCTTTCCAAGAAGTTTTTCTTTTCTAAACTTTGAATAAGCTGGACCGCCAGCGATATGAACAATTTCTTGGCTTTGCATGATTTGGGTAGTGTTTAAGACGTTACTTTAAGCTTATGATTTTAACAGAAGCTATTTTTTTAAACCTTGTTAATTTTTACTAAATTAACTAGAAAAATAGAGCGAGGTTTGATAGAAAATAAAGCTAAAAACCCAGGCCAGAAGAAGAGCCCAGAAAACAGAATAAATCACAAATGAAAGACTTTTAGATTCATTTCTAAGCGTAGCAATTGTTGAAAGACAGGGTGTATAAATAAGGGTAAAAATCATAAAACTAATCGCCTGTATTTGGCTTACATTACTGTAAAGGTGATGGGCTAGTGCAGATCCTTCTACGCCATAAATCACAGCTAATGCGCCAATCACAATCTCTTTAGCGATAAAGCCAAAAATTAAAGCAATCACTAATTGTTCGTTGATGCCAATGGGGTGAAAAATAGGGGACAACCATTTGCCTAGTTGGCCTGAATAAGTAAGCTCGCTGGCGATAGGGACGTCCATTGGAAAGTGGGTTAATGCCCATACAAGAAGAACGCCAATAATAATAAATTTGGTAGCACGCGTTAGAAAATGCTTAATCTCAAGAACGCTTCTTTTGATAATCTGATTCATCGTAGGAAAGCGGTAGGGAGGTAATTCAATGATGATAGGCTCTTTATTTTTAAACTGATGTTTAAAGATAAGGGCTGAAATAAAGATCGTAAAAAAACTTAATAAATAAAGGCCAAAAAGAACCAGTGGCCCGTATTTAGCGCTAAAAAGAGCTGTGATAATAAATAAAAATACTTGAAGTCTCGCTGAGCAGAGTGAGAATGGAATTACAAACATCGTTAAAAGACGCAGTTCTTTTGTGCGCATAATTTTAGTACCCATGAGAGCCGGCACATTGCAACCAAAACCCATAAGCATCATGACAAAACCCCTTCCATCTAAACCTATTTTTTCCATCAATGTATCCATCAAAAATGCAGCTCTAGAAAAATAACCGCTATCCTCTACGACGCTCATAATAAGGAAGAAGAGAATAATGATGGGTACAAAAGCAGCCACCGTGGTCACGCCTAGATAGAGACCATCTAAAAGCAGGCTTTGGAAAATGCCATGATGATTTGTGAATAACGGTTCAAGATAATCCACCCTAAAAAAATTAAAGAATTGCGTCATTAAATCTTGAATGGGTTTGCCGAGAGTAAAAATAAACTGAAAAACTGAAAATACAATAATAAAGAAGATAGGTAAGCCCCAATAAGGATCTAGAAAAAGCCTATCTAATTTTTTGGTATTTTTGTCGTTGAGTTTGATAGGGTATTTAACAGTTAATTTAATTAATGTCTGAATCGTTTTTTCATTCGATATTTGATCAGATGCATTTAGTGGCTTAATTTTTTTAATCGGAGTAGTGACTTTTTGATTTATGACCTTAGTGCATGCTTTTAAAAGCTCAGCTATACCTTCGCCATATTTGGCGCTTGTTTTAATGGCGGGCGTTTTAAGTTTCTTTTCTAATAACAAAGCATCAATAGTGATACCCATTTTCTTTGCTTCGTCATGCATATTAAGGGCGAGCACGCAGGGTATGTTAAGTTTTTGAAGTTGCAGCAGCAAAGAAAGCTGTCTTTCAATTTGAGCGCTACATAAAACAACAATGGCTAAATCAATCTTGTTCTGATTGATAAAGCTTTGCACAATTTTCTCATCTTCAGATAGGCCTTGAAGATCATAAATACCTGGAAGATCAACTAATTCTGCGATGTGACCACCTAAGAATGTTTTAACCGCATGAAGATCAACAGTGATACCAGGCCAATTACCGACGCGCGCAGATGAGCCGCTTAACCGATTAAAAAGTGTCGACTTCCCAGTATTGGGCATGCCTAAAAAAGCGATACGTTTCATGCGGCAGCTGAAGTAATATTAATGAGTGAAGCTTCGTGCTCTCTAATCATGAGTTCGGTTGTATCAATCATGATATGAAAAGGACCTTTAAATTGAGCTTTTCTTAGAACAGTTATTTTTTTCCCACGGCGAAGCCCCATGGCATTTAGCCTTTGAATAAGCAGGCGATCCATATTGAGTTTATGGATAATGCCACTTTGACCTTCTGCTAGCTCTAATAAGGTAGTCATAGATATCTAAATGATAATGATTCTTATTATTATATACAAAAAAGCCTGCATAGCGCAGGCTTTGTGTGGTTTCTGAGGACAGCTTCTTTATTTGCGATTATCTACAATCTTGGCTTTTGCTTTGAGATCTAATACAAGCTTATCAAGTTGTTTTTGTTGGAGCGTTTTAGCTAAACCTTCTTTCACTTTATCAAATTCAGGCGCTTGAAGTGCTCTTGTATCTTCCAATTTGATCACATGCCAACCAAATTGCGTTTGCACAGGCGTTGTTGTGAAGTTACCTTTTTTAAGAGAAGTGAGTGCTTCAGCAAATGGTTTAACCATGGAGTTAGCTGGGAACCAACCTAAGTCACCGCTTTTATCTTTTGAGCCTGGGTCTTTTGATTTGTCTTTAGCAATCTTACTAAAGTTGCCACCTTTATTGAGTTCAGCAATCACGTCTTTAGCTTCTTGTTCATTTGCTAAAAGAATATGTTTTGCATTGAACTCTTGCGTGCCTAAATCTTTCTTGTATTGCTCATATGCATTTTTAATATCAGATTCTGAAATAGGATTTTTTTGAACATAACCTTGTAAGAATGTGTTGTATAACATTTCTTTACGAGCCAACTCTTCTTTTATAAGATAAGTTGCATCTTTATTTAATCCAGTTCTTTCAGCTTCTTGGTTAATAAGTTCCATTGCAATCATGCGATTCACAATCATGTTGTTAAGATTGTCATCCATTTTTTGACCGCGACTTGCGAGATCTTTTACTACAAAATCATATAGATTTTTTTTAATAGGTTTTCCATTGACTGTAATATTTAAATCAGCTGCTTGAGCCAAACTTCCAATTTGGATGAGTAAAACAAAAACGAAGGTTTTGATAAAAGAAAACATAAAGCTCCTTGGTTATTAATATTGAAAAGTGATTCCTTAAGGCAAATCAGCTTTGATACTTAATGCATGAATTTTTTCAGGAATTAAATCTTTAAGCGCATCGTATACGAGGCGATGCCTCATTATGGTTGATTTTCCTAAAAAATGCGAACTAGTAATTTCCAGATCGAAATGACCCCCACCTGTATTACCTGTATGACCTTTATGAAGATCGCTTAAATCTTTAAGGCTTATATGGGAAGGCTCTAAAAATGCTAGCCTTTGTTTAATAATGTCTTGAATCATAAATATTTAAGGAAGTGTTTTTCTAAAAGGTTTTACTTCAACAGAAGCATATACACCTGAAGTGTAAAAAGGATCTTCATGCGCCCAGAGGATAGCTTCATCGAGCGAAGAAAATTCAGCGACAATCAGACTGCCTGTAAAACCATCCAAGCCCGGGTCGATGGAGTCAATAGCAGGGAAGGGTCCTGCGAGAACCAGTTTGCCTTGATCTTGCAATACTTTAATCCGCGCTAAATGCGCGGGCCGATGAGCCAATCTTTTGTCGAGACTGTTTTGATGGTCTTTGGCGATGATGGCGTAAAACATATTATTTATGATTTGCTCTCGATGCTAAGATCCCAATCAAGACGGCATAGCACATGATTAATCCTGTGATACCAAATAATTTAAAGTTAACCCACGTACTTTCTGAAAAATTAAAAGCGATATAAAGATTGAGTGCGCCTAACACACCAAAAAATACAGCTGAAGTTATGCTGATTTGGTCCCAGCCTTTTTCAGTCAATTGAATTTGTTTTCCCATAAGATTTTTAACAAGGTTTTTTTTCTTAAAAAATTGAAAAAATAAAAGTGCGCCTGATAATAGCCAATACAAAATACTAGGTTTCCATTTAATGAAATTTGCATCATGGAGCCATAAAGTAGTGCCACCTAAAATGCTGATCAATACTGCATTAAATATAAGTAACTTATCGACTCTCTTATGAACGAGCTTGCTATAAATCACTTGAAAGATCGTGGCGCCAATAACGACTAATGTTGCGGTATAAATGTTTGAAAATTTATAAGCAATAAAAAAAAGGATGACGGGAAATAGATCGAATAGAAATTTCATTTGTAAAATTACCCCAAGCTTTCGTTAATTATCTTTGGTAAAGACTATCTGATACTATGGTAGTTCATATTGAAGTACTAAATATCCATGATTGATCTTCACTCACATTCTACTATATCTGATGGTTTGTTAACTCCAAGCGGACTTGTTCAGCATGCCCACTCTAAAGGTATTAAAGTACTTGCTTTAACGGACCATGACGATCTCGAAGGTTTGAAAGAGGCTGCATCGGAAGCAAATTTATTAGGCATGCATTTAGTGCATGGCGTTGAAATTTCAGTGACTTGGAAAAGAAACACAATTCATATCGTTGGATTAAATGTGGACTCTCAAAATAAAATACTATTACAAGGACTTTCTTCCATTAGAGAAGGGCGTTTTGAGAGAGCCAAACAAATGGCACATTCACTTGATCAAATAGGAATCAAAGGGAGTTTGGAGGGCGCATTAAAATACGCAAAATCAGGCATTTTAGGCCGTACGCATTTTGCAAGATTTTTAGTAGAAACAGGGCATGCTAAAGATGTCAAAACCGTATTCAAAAATTATCTCGTGAAAGGCAGGCCGGGTTTCATCGAGCACACCTGGACGAGCTTAGAAAATGCACTTTCATGGATTCATGGAAGTGGTGGGATTGCAGCTATTGCACATCCTGCAAGATATGATTTAGGTAAAAATAATCTTTTGGCATTTTTAAATGAATTTAAAGAGCTGGGTGGTCAAGGCATTGAGGTCATTTCAGGAAGTCATACAACTGAAGATTCCTTAAAATTTGCAAGAATTGCAGAAGAGTTTGAATTCCTAGCATCCACAGGTTCTGACTATCATGGACCAGGCATTTCTTACAGGGAGATGGGGTCTTTACCAAAGATACCCGAAACATGCATTCCGATATGGAAAAGTTGGAATGAAGTCAATGCCTTACTGAACTAATTTTTTTCTTAAAAACACATATTTCTTGAATGAATATAAGAATATTCAAATAGAATGACATTCTATATATGGAATTAACCGCTATACAAAAAGTTACTGTTTACGCACTCCCCATCATCTTTGCAATTACGGTTCATGAGGCAGCGCACGGCTATGTTGCGAAGCATTTTGGTGATTTAACCGCCTACAAGCAAAATAGAATCAGTCTTAATCCATTAAGGCATATTGACCCCATTGGTACCATTGTTCTCCCAGCCTTAACTGTATTGTTAGGGGGCGTTTTATTTGGATGGGCTAAGCCTGTGCCAGTGAATTTTATGAATTTACGCCATCCAAAAAAAGATATGCTTTGGGTAGCGGCTGCAGGCCCTTTTTCAAATTTAATTATGGCGATATTCTGGGCGATTTTATTTGGTCGAAGCGCTTACTTTCCGGAGTCGATGTCTTTGTTTGTTCAGCAGATGGGTATTGCGGGTATTAGTATTAATTTATCCTTGATGGTATTAAATTTAATTCCACTCCCACCTCTTGATGGAGGAAGAATTGCTGTGAGTTTATTGCCTAATCATTTGGCATATAAGTATGCGCAAGTTGAGCGATATGGCTTTTTAATATTAATTATTTTATTAATGACTCATATGCTTGATTTATTTATTTTTCCACTCATCCAAATTAGTCAAAGTCTAATTTTATGGATATTTGCTTAGGAGCTCAGGGATAGGTTATGGCTATTGAACGCGTTATATCTGGCATGCGACCTACAGGCAATCTTCATTTGGGCCACTACAATGGAGTATTGAAAAATTGGATCAATCTGCAACATGAGTTTGAATGCTTATTCTTTGTAGCAGATTGGCATGCACTCACGACACATTATGATTCCCCCGAAATTATTGAAGAGAATGTTTGGGAGATGGTTGTGGATTGGCTCGCAGCAGGCGTAGACCCAGCGACGGCAACTATTTTTATTCAATCTAAAGTGCCTGAGCATGCCGAACTTCATACTTTACTTTCTATGATTACACCCCTAGGTTGGCTGGAGAGGGTGCCAACTTACAAAGATCAGCAGGAAAAATTATCATCTAAAGATTTGTCGACCTATGGATTTTTAGGTTATCCATTACTGCAAAGTGCAGACATTTTAATTTATAAAGCAACGCAAGTACCTGTCGGTGAAGATCAAATTCCTCACATCGAATTTACGCGCGAAATTGCGCGACGCTTTAATCACCTCTATGGCAAAGAAACGGGTTTTGTTGAAAAGGCTGAGGAAGCAATTAAAAAATTAGGCTCTAAAAAAAGTAGTCTCTATATGGAGATGAAAACAGCGTATCAAGAAAATGGTGACGAAGAAGCGCTGGACTCGGCTCAAGTGTTAATTGAAGAGCATCAGGGTTTAAGTTTAGGAGATAAAGAAAGGTTGTTAGGCTTTTTAGAGGGTGGCGGCAAAATGATTTTAGTTGAGCCTGAGTATAAATTAGCGCCTGCATCTAAGATGATTGGTTTAGACGGTCAAAAAATGTCTAAATCATATAACAACACTATTGCCTTAAGAGAGCCACCCGAATCTGTTGAGAAAAAAATTAAAACGATGCCAACTGATCCTGCTCGTATCAGAAGAAATGATCCGGGGAATCCAAATCACTGTCCTGTATGGCAGTTACATCAAGTGTATTCAAGTGATGAAGTCAAAGCTTGGGTTGAAACAGGATGTAAAGAAGCTAAAATAGGATGTATCGAATGCAAACAGCCTGTGATTGATGCGGTTAATAAAGAACTAAAACCTATCCAAGAAAGAGCATTTCATTACATTGAAGATCCTGATCTTGTGAAAAATATCGTAGCCGAGGGCTGTGAAAAAGCAAGAAAACTAGCGAGAGAAACCATGCGTGAAGTAAGAGAAGCGATGGGATTGAGTTACTAATGAATCAAGAAGCACAAATAGCCACGATTGGAAAAATTCATGGAGAGAATATTGAGGTCTTACCTCAAGATCTCTATATTCCACCCGACGCACTAGAAATTTATTTGGAAGCATTTGAAGGGCCGCTCGATCTTCTTTTATATCTTATTAGAAAACATAACTTAGATATTCTCGATATACCTATGGCTGATTTGACAATTCAGTACATGGATTATGTAGAGAAAATGAAAGAAATTAAACTTGAGTTAGCTGCAGATTACTTACTTATGTCAGCAGTTTTGATTGAAATTAAATCAAGAATGTTATTACCTAAGAAAATAGCTGAGGTTGATGCAGAACAAGATCCTCGCGCCGAACTTGTTCGAAGGCTTATGGAGTATGAGCTCATTAAAATAGCTTCTGAAAAACTCACTCAAATGCCGCAAGTAGGCGTTGATCTTTATGTAGCTAATGCGTATTTTGAAAAAATTACAGAAATTACCTATCCTGATGTATCAATTGATGAGATATTTTCAGCATGGAAAAATATCTTAAATCGTGCAAAACATTTTGAGGCACATAAAGTTGCTCGAAATGAACTCTCGGTGAGAGAGCACATGACAATGATTTTAAGAAAACTTCAACAAGAAGAATTTGTAGAGTTTTCGTCATTATTTAATGTGGCTGAAGATAGAGTTCAAAAATTAGTTGTATGTTTCTTAGCTATATTAGAATTAGCAAGAGAGCGACTTATAAAAATTACCCAGCAAGAAAGCTTTTCTCCTATTTATATTAAATTACAGATCAACTAAGCTATGACAGACTTAAATAACATATCAAAAATTAAACAAATACTAGAGGTAGCATTGCTAACAAGTGCCAATCCTTTATCTTTAGATGATTTGCAAAAGCTATTTTCAGAAAAAATTGAGCGATCTACATTAAGAATGTTACTAGATGAGCTCAAAACAGAATGGCAAGATCGCACTATGGAATTGGTTCTTGTAGCTTCGGGCTATCGCTTTAAAGCAAGAGATGAATACTCAAGTTACTTAATGAGATTAAGTCCAGAAAAAGTAGCTAAATATAGCCGCGCCGTTATGGAAGTGCTAGCGATTGTAGCTTATAGGCAGCCAGTGACACGAGGCGAGATAGAAGAAATTAGAGGTGTTGCACTTAATCCCAATGCTATTAGACAGCTTCAAGAAAGAGATTGGATTGATGTAATTGGTCAAAAAGAGGTTCCGGGCAGACCTTCGTTATATGCAACAACAAAACATTTTTTAAATGACTTTAATTTAAGATCTTTATCTGAGCTTCCTGATATTGAAAGCTTCCTCCAAAATGAAATTCCTTTGAATGTCTAATTTTAAGTCATTGATGACTTAAATCACTTTATGCGTTCACAAGATCAAGACACAGCTAAAGAAAGAAAGACCACTAGCCCATCTAAAACACAGCGCTTACATAAACTCCTTGCTCAATCTGGGATTGGCTCCAGGCGAGAAATGGAAAAATATATTGAAGCGGGTCGTGTACATGTGAATGATAGCCCAGCAACATTAGGTCAATTAATTCATGAGCACGATGTGATCAAGATTGATGGAAAGACAATTCATCTTTTCTTTGATTTAAAATTTCCTAAAATTCTTATTTATCACAAACCTGAAGGTGAAATTGTTTCAGTCAGTGATCCGCAAAAAAGAACTACAGTATTTTCAAAGTTACCTAGAATTAAAAACGAAAAATGGATTTCCATAGGGCGTCTTGATATCAATACTTCGGGACTGCTTATGTTTACAACCTCAGGCGATCTTGCTAATCGACTTATGCACCCTAAATTTGAAATTGAACGCGAATATGCCGTTCGTATCTTCGGTGAATTAACTGAAGAGCAAATGTCAAAATTAAAATCCGGAGTTAAGTTAGAAGACGGCCTAGCAAAGTTCGATGAAATTCGTTATCAAGGTGGGGAGGGTGCTAATCGATGGTACCAAGTCATCCTTATGGAAGGTAGAAATCGAGAAGTTAGACGTTTATTCGAACATTTCAATCTACCGGTAAGTCGTCTTATTCGAACCAGGTTTGGTTCTGTGTCACTTCCCTCGCGCGTTAAACGAGGCATGATGTTGGAGCTTGAAGTAAAGGAAGTTGAGAATATTTTAAAATGGCTCGACATGCCTTTTTCTGTGGTGAGCCGCAATGAAAGTCTCATTAAAGTTAAGGCGCGCAAAAAGCACGCACACCCATCACCTTATGCACCTAAAGTTAAGCTTGACCGAAAAGCAATACTAGACAAAAAAATTAAAAAAATTGGAAAAAAACCAGTCAAGAGAAGAATCAGAAGTGATTCGGATATTAAAAAAATCTAATTAGATAGCTGAGATTTTTGCAGCATAAACACAAAATCATTACCTAAAGAAACATCTAGCCACTGAAATTGAAGTCCTGGAAATTTATCTAATAAAGCTTCTTTGTTGTGACCAATTTCAACAATAAGCATGCCGCCGTCGTTAAGATATTGCTTTGCTTCATGAATAATTCTAATTGTATGGTCTAAACCTTCATCTCCACTTCCAAGAGCCATGCTTGGTTCTTTTAAAAACTCCGTGGGAAAATTGTTCACTGAAGCTTGATTGACGTAAGGAGGATTCGAAATAATGAGGTCGTATTTCTTTCCTTTTAATCCATCAAATAAGTCGGATCGAATTAATTCAATGCGATCATCTAATCCATACTGATCAACATTGATTTGGGCGACTTGCAATGCTTTTTCAGAAAGATCAACAAGATCAATTGTAGCGTTTTGGAAGCTGTGTGCCATCATGATACCTAAGCAGCCACTTCCAGTGCATAAATCAAGTGCACTATAAATAGTTTCGGGATCATCAATCCATGGATAAAGATTTTCGCTTAATGATTCTGCAATTAAAGATCTAGGAATGATGACGCGCTCATCAACATAAAATTTATAATCTCTTAACCATGCTTCATTAAGCAGGTAAGCTGTTGGCACTTTATCGTTAATTCTTTTTTCAATTAAAAATAATAAATCTTTTTTTTCTTTGCTTGTTATATGAGCATCTAAAAAATTTTCTATTGTGTCGTGGGGTAAATGGAGAAAGCCAAAAATAAGCCAGACGGCTTCGTCATATGCATTTGAGGTGCCATGGCCGAAAAATATATCGGAGCTCTCAAATTGACTTACCGCGTATCTTAACCAATCGCGTATTGAGAAAAGCTCTTTAAATAGTTGCGTTTGGCTCAAGTGAGAATCTTGTGAAGCGTAAGCTTGTAAATATTTTTAAGTGGTTCAATATCTTTCATATCAATACATTCATTGATTTTATGAATCGTAGCATTGAGCGGACCAAACTCAACGACTTGATCACTAACATTCGCGATAAAGCGACCATCTGAAGTGCCACCTGTTGTTGATAGTTCAGGCGTAATACCAACAGTTTCCTTAATAGCATCCGATAAAATTTCTACAAGCTTCCCTTTTTTTGTTAAATAAGGATTGCCTGAATACTCCCAATCAATCACGTAATCAAGTTTATGCTTATCTAAAATTGCGTGCGCTCTTTCTTTTAAATTCTCTGCGGTACTTGCTGTTGAGTATCTAAAATTAAAAAGAATATCTACTTCGCCAGGCACAACATTTGTAGCGCCTGTTCCGCCTTTGATATTAGAAATTTGCCATGATGTTTTAGGGAAATATTCATTACCTTCATCCCAAGACATATTCACTAAATCTGTAATAGCAGGTGCAACCATATGAATAGGATTTTTTACTAAATGGGGATAGGCAATATGACCTTGTATACCTTTTACGGTAAGTTTTGCTGAAAGCGATCCTCTTCGGCCATTTTTAATCATGTCACCGAATTTATGATGTGAAGTCGGTTCGCCCACTAAACAGAAATCAATTCTTTCATTTCTTTCCTTGAGAAGTTCAACCACTTTAACTGTGCCATCGACTGCAACACCTTCCTCATCAGAAGTAATGATTAATCCAATTGAACCTTTAAAACCCTTAGTTTCTTTTAAAAATTCTTCGATAGAAACAATAAAAGCTGCAATAGATGTTTTCATATCCGCAGCACCTCGACCATAAAGCTTGTCATCTTTGATTGTAGGTTCAAAGGGCGGTGATATCCATTGGTCAACGGGGCCGCTAGGTACAACATCTGTATGCCCTGCAAAAACAAAGAAAGGTGCTTCAGTGCCTTTGCGTGCGTATAAGTTGTCTACATCACCTGATTTAATTTTCTCGCATTTGAAACCTAAAGGCTCCAAGAGGCTAATCAGCAAATCTTGGCAGCCAGCATCATCTGGCGTATTAGATTTTCTAGCAATTAAATTTTTAGTAAGCTCTAAGGTTCTGGTCATTTTATTTTTTAAATAATTGTTTAAATACCGCTTCATCAAATCCAAGCGATACTACTTTCTTATCGATGGCTACCAAAGGTCTTTTCATTACCGTTGGTTTTTCTATAATTAATTGAACGGCAGTTTCTTGTTTGTCAGCGAGTTTTTTCTCTCGGTCTGTAAGATTTCTCCAAGTCATGCCAGATTTATTAATAAGCATATCCCAAGTTAAATGACTTGGTAACTTTTTAAACCATGAAGTCAAAGTGGCCTCATTTAACGCATCTTTTTTGAGATCGTAAAAGTCATATTTAATTTGATGACTATCAAACCAAGTTAATGCTTTTTTGACGGTGCTGCAATTTTTAATGCCATACACCATCATGATTTAAATACCTCTAAGTAACTCGTTAATACCTACCTTGCCAAGCGTTTTTTCATCTACCTTTTTTACAATCACTGCACAATAAAGACTATAAGAGCCATCTTTTGAAGGGAGGTTTCCTGAGACTACAACAGAGCCTTTAGGAATGCGACCGTATGTCACTTCGCCTGTTTCGCGATCATAGATCTTAGTTGACTGGCCAATATAAACACCCATAGAAATAACCGCATTATCTTCAACCACAACACCTTCGACCACTTCTGATCGGGCGCCAATAAAACAATTATCGCCAATTATAGTAGGGCCTGCTTGAATGGGCTCTAATACTCCACCAATACCAACTCCGCCTGAGAGGTGAACGTTTTTCCCAATTTGTGCGCATGATCCAACGGTGGCCCATGTATCAACCATCGTACCTTCATCTACATAAGCACCGATATTGACATAAGAAGGCATAAGCACAACATTTTTACCAATAAACGAACCGCGTCTTGCAATGGCGTTAGGCACAACACGATAGCCACCTGCTTTAAAATCTTCCTCTGTGAAGTTCGCAAATTTTGAATGTACTTTATCAAAGTAATTTGTATAACCACTTTTCATAACTTCGTTATCGTAGAGTCTAAAAGAGAGAAGCACTGCTTTTTTAATCCATTGATGCGTTTCCCATTCTTGGGAGTCTTTAATGCGTGTTGCAACGCGAAGCGATCCATTATTTAAGTTGTTGAGGACTTCATCCACAGCATCTTTAATTTCTTTTGGCGCATTTTTTGGATTGATTTCAGCTCTTATTTCAAAAGCATTTTCGATAATTGATTTTAATTGGTCCATGAGAGTATTTATTTTAGTTAAAACAGTATTTTACATTAAAGTCTAATGTAATTAGCGTAGTCGGTTTGATTCGTATAAAGGTTTTAATTGATATGCAAGCTCGGTGAGATCTCTAATACGGTTATCGTCCGATGGGTGAGTGCTTAGAAATTCAGGTGGTTTTTTTGTATTTTGTTGTTTCATTTTTTCCCATAAGGTCACTGCCGCAAAAGGATTAAAGCCAGATCTTGCAGAAAGCTCAAGACCAATAGCGTCTGCCTCTCTTTCTTGTGTGCGACTATTAGGGAGAGCAAAAAATAGGGTAGCGCCTAATGAAGCTGCTTGCATCGTTGCATTAGCTCTATTTCGACTGGATGTATTAGAAATGTAAGCTGCAAATCCAATTAAACCAAACTGCTGAATAGCGGCCGTCGACATTCTTTCTCGCCCGTGTTCGCGAAGTGCGTGAGAGATTTCATGACCTATCACAGCTGCTAATTCATCATCTGTTGCTTTGAGCTTTCGAATGAGGCCTGAGTAAACCATGATTTTTCCTCCAGGCATACAATAAGCATTTACTTCGTCACTATCTTCAACATTTATTTCCCATGCCCATTGACTCGCTTCAGGTTTAAAATAATTTGCATTGGCAATGAGTCTATTGCTAATTTTTTTGACGCGCTTAACTTGGAAAGGATCGACATTGAGTTTATTTTTTTTGCTCGCTGCTTCAAGTGCGCTTCGGTAGCTATCACTTGCTATTCCTGCCACCATAGATTGCGGCATAAGTAACAGTTGTTTCCTATCGACACCTGATTGATTTTTTAGAGTTGTTGAAGCACAGCCCAAGGTAAGAAAGGCTAATAAAAATAAAATGCTATATTTCATTCTTAAAATAATACTTGGCTTCCTAACTCAACCACGCGGTTGGGAGGTAATTTAAATTGATTGGTAATTGTTTCTGCACTTCTAAATAAACCTATAAACAATTTCTTTCTCCAATAGTTCATATTCTCTTTTGGTGTTGCCAATAAAATTTCCTTACCAATAAAGTAAGAGCTATTCATTGGGTCAATATTGATACCATTTTTAGCATGCAGGGCAAGGTCTTTGGGTAAGTCAGGCTCATCTTTAAATCCATATTTCACAGTAACTTTATAAAAGTTGTGAGGTAATTTTTCAACAGTAACAAGATCTTTTGTAAGTGAATGAGGGTAATCCATAAACATCACAGTCAGAATAATAACTTTTTCATGGATAACTTTGTTGTGCTTGAGATTATGAAGCAGGGCATGAGGCACACCATCTGGATTAGGCGTTAAGAATATTGCTGTACCTTCCACCCGAGGTGGAGGGTTCGTGCCCATGGAAGTAATAAATGAATTAATTTCAATAGCCTCACCTTTAAGTATTTTGTATAGAAGTGCACGCCCCTTTTTCCAGGTCGTCATTAAAATAAAAATAACAGTGCCAATTAAAATTGGGAACCAGCCGCCATCAGGTATTTTTAAAATATTTGCACTAAAGAATGCAAGATCGATTATTAAAAAGATTGCCATGAAAATAACTGTTTTTATGGAATTCCATTTCCATACTTCATAGAACACAAAGCTTGCGAGAAGTGTCGAGATCACCATATCACCCGTAACTGCAATACCATAAGCCCCTGCAAGATTACCTGAGCTTTTGAAGGTTACTACTAAAGCCATAACTGCAATCATTAAGAGCCAATTAATTCTTGGTAGGTAAATTTGCCCTTCTTGATTTTCAGAAGTATGTTCGACATGCATTCTTGGAAGAAATCCTAAGAGAAGCGCTTGTCTTGAGACTGAAAAAGCGCCTGTAATGACAGCTTGTGATGCAATGATTGCTGCAAGCGTTGCTAAAATAATAAGAGGTATGACAAGAAATTCAGGCGCCATGAGATAAAAGGGATTTTTAATATTCTCAGGGTTGCTAATAATTAATGCGCCTTGGCCAAAGTAATTTAATGTAAGCGCTGGAAGAACAAAAATAAACCATGCAAGTCTTATCGGCTTCCGACCAAAATGCCCCATATCTGCATAAAGTGCCTCAGCGCCTGTGACTGATAAAACGACCGCGCCCAATGCTACGAATGCCACCATGGGCGCTAGCTGAAAGAAATGAAATGCATACAATGGATTAATGGCTTCTAGAACATGCGGTTCCTGAGCAATATTGATGATCCCTAATACTGCAAGCGTTAAGAACCAAAAAAACATAATGGGCCCAAAGAAGGCGCCCACAACATTCGTCCCTTTGCTTTGTGCATAAAATAAAATAAATAACACTGCAAGAGTAATAGGAATAATAAGATAACTTAAAGAGGGCGCTACAACTTCAAGACCTTCGATCGCAGATAAAACAGAAATTGCAGGGGTAATCATTCCGTCTGCATAAAACATACATGCCCCAAGAATACCTAAAATCACAATCAAATTTCTTTTATTGCCACTAGGTGCATTTTTATTAGCAAGAGAGAGAAGAGCCATAATGCCCCCTTCACCTCTGTTGTCAGCACGCATAATAAAAGCAACATATTTAACTGACACAATCATAATGAGTGACCAGAAAATAAGAGACAGTATGCCGAGGACGTTAAATTGGGTGAGTTCGACAGGATGTTTGCTGAGAGAAAAAACTTCTTTCATGGTGTATAGCGGGCTTGTGCCAATATCACCAAATACAACACCTAATGCTGAAAGTGAAAGTGTAGCTAGAGAAACTTTGTGATTTTTTTTATCTTCCATGTGTGCGTCAGTTTTTTTTAAATCAATCTAAAATTATTGATCTTTGAGATCTGAAATATTTGCGTCAGCTTGCCCATGGTTTAGTTGAATATGAATTTTATCATCAAGCTTTAACTGGGCTACATTATTTATAATCTGGCCATCCACATTCGTAATAATGGAATAGCCTCTTGATAAAACAGCATGAGGGCTTAAGTGATCCAAATTTAACTTTAATTTATCGATGTGCAAACGATATTGGATCACAGCATTTCTCATGCTTTGATTAATCCTTTGTATATATTGATGAATCTGTTCTTTTTGTCTTTGAATCTGTTGGTGAGGCGATACAAGACGTTTTTCTAGATAATCAATTTTCTGCATCACTTCTCGAATAAGAACTGCCATGACTTTATTTAATTGGTTTTTATAAATCTGAATTGTTTTAATAAGTTCGACAGTATGGCTGGTGACGAGCTCAGCAGCGCCTGTCGGCGTGGGGGCTCTTAAATCAGAAACAAAATCAGCTATCGTTGTATCAGTTTCATGTCCAACACCTGTAATTGTAGGTATTTTTGATGCAACAATCGCGCGCGCTACGATTTCCTCATTAAAGGCCCATAAGTCTTCAATCGAACCTCCGCCGCGTGCCAAAATTAGAACATCACATTCTTTTCTTATATTTGCAGTTTCAATGGCTTTCACAATTGCGAGAGGTGCTTCTTTGCCCTGAACGAGACTAGGATAAATAATGACCGGAATATGAGGACTTCGTCTTTTAAGTGTAATTAAAATATCTTCGATCGCAGCCCCTGTGGGTGAAGTAATAACACCAATAGATTGAGGAAATTGAGGCATAGATTTCTTGCGCGAATCCTCAAAAAGACCTTCTTTGAGGAGTTTTTCTTTTAATTGATTGAAGGCTTCTGATAAAAGTCCCGCACCTGCATGTCTAATTGACTCAATATTGAGTTGATATTCGCCCCGCGCCTCATATAAACCGATAAAACATTTTGCTTCAATTTTTTCGCCATTTTTGGGTGTCCAATCCATTGCCATATTTTTATTTTTAAACATGGTGCAACGGACTTGAGCTTCATCATCTTTAAGGGAAAAGTACCAGTGCCCTGAAGATGCACTTATGAAATTAGAGATTTCACCCGAAATCCAAAATGAGGGAAAGCTTTGCTCAAGGAGCTCCCTTACAAGACGGTTAATTTCTTTAACAGAAAAAACCCTTGCTTCGTTAGGTTTGGTGGTATTTATTGGCGTTGAATTAATCAAACTAGAAGGATATCCGTTACAATTATCTTCATTATAGAGTTAATGAATAACTAAAGAGCTTTAATTGAAGAAATTTTTTTTATCACATAGACAAGCCCACTTAACTGCTTTTGTTGCTGCTTATTTTTTAGTTGCTTTAGCAGTTTTTATCCAAAAAAAATTCAACCTCGAACCATGCCCTTTATGTGTGACCCAGCGAATTATTTTTATGGTCCTGGGGTTACTTTTTTTAATCAATGCCTTCATTAAACCTACATATTTAATTAAAAAGTTATCTTTAGTCGTTTTATCTATAACTTCAATCACGGGCATGGTATTTTCTTTTAAGCACATATTGATTCAATCAAAAGCTATTCAGGTGCCAAATGAATGTGGTGTTGATCTAAATTATATGTTTGAAAATTTTCCATTCTCAAAAGCTTTGAATTTGCTTTTTAAAGGGACAGGCGACTGCTCACATATTGATTGGACTTTGTTAGGCCTTACGCTTCCTGAATTAGCTTTAATCGGATTCGTATCATTTTTTATCTATACCGTTTTTTTATTTCGGATGAATTTAAAGTAATGCAATTAGAAGATTTTATTGGAAATACACCACTCGTCGCTTTGCAGCGGATGCACGGAAATTCAAGCAGTGCTATCCACTTAAAGTTGGAAGGGAATAATCCTGCCGGCTCAGTCAAGGATAGGGCTGCATTCTCTATGATTCACAATGCTGAATTACGAGGTGAGATTAAACCTGGTGACACCCTCATTGAAGCGACATCTGGGAATACAGGTATAGCGCTTGCCATGGTGGCTGCAATGAAAGGTTACAAAATCATTCTGGTCATGCCAGAAAATCAAACCATCGAAAGACGGCAAACCATGAAAGCATTCGGCGCAGAATTTATTCTGACTTCAAAAGAAGGCAGTATGGAGCTTGCTAGAGATACCGCATTAAAAATGCAAAAAGAAGGCAAGGGTTTTGTGTTGGATCAATTCAGCAATCTTGATAATCCTAAAGCGCATTATGAGACTACTGGTCCTGAAATTTGGAAAGACACAAAGGGTCGTATCACACACTTTATTGCGAGCATGGGAACCACAGGCACGATTGTAGGTACTTCACAATTCTTAAAAGAAAAAAATAAAAATATTCAAATTATTGGTGTGCAGCCAGAAGAGGGTGCTCAGATTCCAGGTATACGTAAATGGCCTGAAGCCTATTTGCCGAAAATATACAGCGCAAAAAATATTGATCGCATTGAATACGTTTCTCAGCAACATGCAGAAGAGACTGCGAGACGCCTTGCAAAAGAAGAAGGTATTTTTTCTGGTGCATCGACAGGTGGCGGACTTTATATAGCCCTTCAAATCGCAAAAGCAAATAAAGATGCCGTCATTGTTTCTATTGCTTGTGATCGCGGTGACCGTTATCTATCTTCTAATTTATTTTTGAGTTAATACATTGGTTCCTATTTTAGTTTTTGATATTGAAACCATTCCTGATATTCAAGGCATTAGATCTTTATACGCCTTAGACAAAAATTTATCTGATGATGATGTCGTTAATGTAGCTACTTACAAAAGAAGACAAAAAAATGGCTCTGACTTCTTACAGCATCATCTTCAAAAAATTGTAGCAATCTCGTGTGTCCTTCGAGAAAAAGACCAGTTAAAGATTTGGACGCTTGGGGAGGTTGATGATCCTGAAGAAGAAGTGATCCAACGTTTTTTTGATGGCGTTGATAAATATACACCCACCCTTGTATCCTGGAATGGCTCAGGGTTTGATCTGCCTGTATTAAATTATAGGGCATTAATGCATGGCATTAATGCATCCAAGTATCTAGACATGGGTGAAATAGATAAAGATTTTAAATGGAATAATTATTTAAGTCGGTATCACACACGCCATACGGATTTAATGGAATTTTTAGCCATGTTTCAAGGTAAAAATAACGCGCCCCTAGATGATATTGCAAAGCTGTGTGGCTTCCCGGGTAAGTTAGGTATGGATGGCGGTAAAGTTTGGGACACATACAGGCAAGGAGATATTCAATCGATCAGAGATTATTGTGAAACGGATGTCGCCAATACTTATCTTGTATATCTTAAATTTCAATTGATCAGAGGCCATCTCAACCAAAATGAATATGAATCTGAAATTAATTTAATTAAAAATACTATTCAAGAATATCAAAAAGATTATTGGGATGAATTTTTGTCCGCTTGGAAATCATAAGCATTTCTCAATGCAAGACGACATTAAACCTAAAAAAAAATTATTACTCGCCACAATAGAAAATATTGATCAAGAGGGTAGAGGTGTTACCCATATTGATGGTAAAGCTATTTTTGTAGAGGGGGCTCTTCAGGGCGAGCTTGTCGAATGCGAGTCTTATGTTAAAAAGCCAAGTTACGAAATTGCCTTTACAGAAAGAGTGATTCGGCAATCTAATTTAAGAGTTAAGCCCAAATGTGAACACTTTAATCGTTGTGGCGGTTGTTCTATGCAGCATTTTGAGTTCCAAGCTCAAATTGCAGCTAAGCAAAGAGTCTTTGAAAATACATTATCCCGCATTGGTAAAGTTAAAACTGAAACCATACTCACACCTCTTGCAGGACCCTCATGGCATTACCGATATAAGGGTCGCTTAAGGGTTAAGTTTGTTGTTAAGAAAAATAAAGCGCTTGTGGGGTTCAATGAAAAAAGGACACATTTCATTGCTGATATTTCTAGTTGTGAAGTGTTGCCTCAAACGCTTTCCGATATTTTGCCTCAACTTCAAGACTTAATAACTCAACTTTCGATTAAAGATAAGATTCCTCAAATCGAATTTGCTGCCGACCAAAACCATTTAGTACTCGTATTAAGAATACTAGACGTATTAAATACGAATGATGAGTTGCTCTTAAATACATTTTCATCTCAACACCCGGTGCAATTTTGGACCCAATCCAAAGGGCCTGATACGATAAAGCCTTTATCGCAGAGAGATGACGTTAAACTTTCTTATGCATTAAAAGAATTTGGGTTGCGATTTAGTTTTATGCCTTACGACTTCACGCAAATTAACCCCTTCATTAATCAAGTGTTAGTTAGAAGAGCAATGAGTTTATTAAAGCCTTCAAAAGATGATCGTATCTTCGATTTTTTTTGTGGTTTAGGAAATTTCACATTACCTATAGCAACAAGTGGCGCAAAAGTTATGGGTATCGAAGGATCAGCATCACTTATAGAAAGAGCAAAGCAATGCCGAGATGAAAATCACTTAAACGATTTTGTTGAATACCAATGTATGAATTTATTCGAAATCACTAAAGAATCCTTATTAAAGTTAGGTCACGCAAATAAATGGCTCATTGACCCGCCACGAGACGGCGCATTTCAATTGGTGCAACTGATTGATCATGACATTCAGCCATCAGTCATTGTTTACGTGTCATGTAATCCAGCGACGCTGGCAAGAGATGCTCAAATATTAGTGCATGAGAAGGGTTACAAATTAGATAAAGCTGGTATTGTAAATATGTTTCCACATACCTCACATGTTGAATCTATTGCATTATTTGTAAAGACGGAATCTTAAAAATCATTTAACTATGCATATTAAAATTTCAATTGCAGAACAGAAGCTTCATTTGTACCGTGACGATAATCTGTGGGTAAAATCTTTTGTGATATCCACAGCCGAAAAAGGCACAGGTCAAAATAAAGGTAGTTTTTGTACACCATTAGGCCAACATATCGTTCGCGCAAAAATTGGTCAAGGCGCACCTCTTTATGCTCAGTTTGCAGCTCGAAGACTTACAGGAAAAATATGGCATCCATCGATGTCAGGAAACAACACGAAAGAAGATTGGATTTTAACGCGCATACTTTGGCTCTCAGGTCTCGAGATTGGATTTAATCGCCTAGGCAATCAAGATACGATGCAGCGTTTTATTTACATTCATGGGACTAATGATTTATCGCGCCTAGGTAAGCCGGTGTCACATGGATGTATTCGCATGGATAACCAAGACATCATTGATTTGTTTGAAGAGATTAATATAGGTGATCATGTATTGATCAATGAAATCTAAATATGTTTAAAAACCAATACCGATATTACGATCTTGTCATGGCAGCATTTGTGACTGTATTGATCACTTCAAACTTAATTGGACCTGCAAAAATTTCTCAATTAGAGGTTCCATTTTTTGGACTTCTTACCTTCGGTGCCGGAGTTTTATTTTTCCCTATCTCATTTATTTTTGGCGATATCTTAACTGAGGTTTATGGTTATGCCGCTTCAAGAAGAGTGATATGGGCAGGATTTGTCGCACTTGCTTTTGCATCTTTCATGGCTTGGATGATTGTGGCACTTCCACCAGCACCCTATTGGCACAATCAAGAAGCATATGAAATTGCATTTGGCTCTGCCTGGCGAGTTTCACTAGCGAGTTTGGTTGCTTTTGCCGCAGGCGAGTTTGTAAACTCTTTTGTCATGGCAAAAATGAAAATTATGACAAAAGGAAAATATTTATGGAGCCGCACGATCGGATCGACTGTTGCAGGGGAAGCGATTGATTCTATTTTATTCTATCCACTAGCTTTTTATAATAGTGGCGTGATTCCAAATGACAAGCTCATCCTTGTTGTGATTGCACAGTTCATTGCTAAAACATCGATAGAAATTTTATTTACGCCAGCAATTTATAAGATTATCGCTTTCTTAAAAAAGAAAGAAAATCTAGATCATTTCGATACACACACCAATTTCAATCCTTTTATTTTTAAATAATATGAGCGTGATGCAATCAAAATGAAGATGGGTCCATTAATGATTGATGTTGAAGGGATCGCATTAACCGATGAGGATGTTAAAAGAATTTCACACCCCTTGGTTGGCGGACTTATTTTATTTACAAGAAACTATCAAGACACTTCTCAATTAAAAACATTAACAGATGCTATTAGAAAGATCAGGGGCCATGACTTCTTAATCGCTGTGGATCATGAAGGTGGGCGCGTACAAAGATTTAGAGAAGGCTTTACTGCCATCCCTGCCATGAGAAAGTTAGGTGAAATATGGGATAAAGATCCCAAAAGAGCGAATCACTTAGCTTTTTTAATTGGTCAAATTATCGCCATGGAATTAAGAGTGTTCGATATCGATTTTAGTTTTACACCCGTTTTAGATATTGATTACAGCGAAAGTACCGTGATTCGAGACAGAGCCTTTCATGGGGATATTGAAGCCATTAAAGCTTTGGCATCTCATCTTTTGCAAGGTTTAAACGAAGGGGGTATGCATGGGGTTGGAAAACACTTTCCAGGGCATGGGTATATTAAGGCCGATTCACATCTAAGCATTTCGGAAGACACGAGAACGCTCGACGAGATTGAGTCTAAAGACATGAGTATTTTTATCTCATTAATCAAGCATGGATTAAATGCAGTCATGCCTTCCCACGTTCTATACTCTGCCGCAGATAAAGAACCGGCTGGGTTTTCGTCTTTTTGGCTTAAAAATCAATTGAGAGAAAAGGCTCAATTTAAAGGCGCTATTTTTAGCGATGATATGAGTATGAAAGGGGCTATACTTGGCGGTGAAATGAAGGATAGAATTGCTAAAGCACTCGAGGCTGGTTGTGACATGGTTTTATTATGTAATAGCCCTCAACTGGTAGATGAAGTTTTGGCTCAACTAGACTGGAAGATGTCATCTGAAAGCATTGAAAGACTGCTTGCTATGAAAGGCTTTAAAGCGCCTCATATAGCCCTAAAAACCACCCAAGAAAAAGGTTTCAAGGATATGACAGATCAAGTTAGGGCGATGTAAAAAAAATCACATGAATATTGAAACTATTTAGTAAGTTATATAATCTAAGAAATGTATTAAAAACTTTTAAGAGGAAAACATATGCAAGAAAATATAAGAATTGAAAGTCAGTCGCAATCAGTATTAGCGACAAATAAAGTACTGAGAAATACTTATGCTTTACTTGGTTTATCACTTATTCCAACAGCCGTAGGTGCTTACATAGGTATGAGCATGAATTTCATATTTGCTCAACAACATCCTATTATGTTTGCCATTATGCTTTTGGCAGGTATGTTTGGTTTATTTTTCGCAATTCAAGCAAATCGCAATAACAGTTTTGGCGTTGTTCTATTATTAGCGCTCACTTTATTTTTAGGTGTGATGTTAGGCCCGATTCTTCAAGTAGCCTTCAGTTTAAGTAATGGCGCTCAAATCGTAGGTTTAGCCGCGGGTGGCACAGCTGCAATATTTTTAACCTTAGCTACGATTGCTACCACCACTAAAAAAGATTTTAGCTTTATGGGAAAATTTTTGATGATTGGTATTATTCTTCTCATCTTAGCTTCCCTTGCTAATTTATTTTTCCAAATACCTGCGATGGCTTTAGCATTGTCTGGTGTAGCAGTTTTATTATTTTCTGGATTCATTCTCTACGACGTAAGCCGCATTGTGAATGGTGGAGAAACGAACTACATCATGGCAACATTAGCGCTTTATATGAACATCTATAACTTATTTGTAAATTTACTTCAGTTATTGATGGCTCTTTTAGGCAACAGAGACTAAGTTAATTTTGCTCAAAAAAAAGCCGTAGTTTTCTACGGCTTTTTTCTTTTTGAAAGAAAGAAATTTTTTAGTATTTGACTGCATTCCTTTTCTAAGACGCCACCCATAGCTTCTGCATGATGGTTAATTTCCTTAATGCCAATAAGATCAATCATACCTCCGCAAGCACCCGTCTTAGGGTCCGGAGCGCCATAGATAATTTTTCCAATACGCGCATGTTGAATAGCGCCTACACACATCGCACAGGGCTCAAGGGTCACATAAATCGAACAGTCTTTTAATCTATAGTTTTGGATAAGTTTAGCCGCTTCTCTTATGGCATTAATTTCAGCATGTGAAGTGGGGTCGTGGTCGCTAATTGATGTGTTCATGCCGCTACCAATCACTTTACCGTCCTGAACAATCACCGCGCCTACGGGTACCTCATCTTTTAATTCAGCTTTTTTTGCTAGCTCTAAAGCCAGATTCATAAACTTGAGATCTTCATCAGTCATGCAATAGTTTATTTTCTCTTAAGGTCGGGGATTGTTTTTCTAAACCGAATAACGAGGATATAGAGAACACCGATAAGAAATGCGCCTCCTACCCAAATACCCACTTCTTCAAGGGTTGGTTTTGTGTCTTGAACTGGAAGTACGATCAATTTTCTAAGAAAGAGCACCATCACAACCTCAATAAAAGTTTCAACTTCCAATTTACTTCCATTGAGATAGCGCATTTCAGCTGAAATAAGGGCTGATATCGACCAAAGCAACATTAATGTGCCAAGCGCATGAATAAAGCCATGAATGAGGTTGTTAGCATGCGCTGCAACACTGATTTCAATGAAGAAAAGCCAAGTAAACATAATGATAGATGTCGCCAAAGCAAGACCAATGACAATATGAGCAAAGCCATTTAAATACAGCATAGCTTTAATAGCAAATCGATTAATACCTTTGAATTCGGAAGGGAGTTCAGTTTGAAGCATCATGGAATCCTTGTTAATTAAATTTGAAGGAAGTGAAAACTATCTTTATTATAGAGACAACTTTAAATATAAAGATACTTTCTCAATGAAAAAACCAGCAATTACTGAACAGCCTATCCATTCGATTTTGGCAGATAGATGGAGTTCAAGAGCTTACGATCCCACTCAATTTGTGTCTCAAGAATTGCTTTTATCTCTCATGGAAGCGGCACGATGGAGCCCTTCATGTATGGGAGATCAGCCGTGGCAATTTATTGTATTTAACAAGAAAGATGCGACCCCTTGGACACAGGCGCTTAATTGCTTGTCTATTGGGAATCAAAATTGGGCTATGGATGCATCTATATTAATTTTGGCTTGTGCCCATCAAAACTTCTCGAATAATGAGAAAACGAACCGATGGGGCCAATACGATACAGGCGCTGCTTCTGAAAATATCAGTCTTCAAGCCACAAGCTTGGGGTTGGTAGCTCATCAAATGGGTGGATTTGATGTTGAAAAAACTAGACAATTATTTCAAATTCCAAGCCAGTATGATTTAATGTCTTTTATTGCGATTGGTTATCCACTCGCCATAGAAAAAGTGAATGCTGAAGCATTAGCTAAAGAAAAAGAAGCTAGAAAGCGCAAACCCTTAAGAGAGATTTTTTATACCAACCAATGGGGCGAGCAGTCGTTATAGTTTTTTTAATTGAATATAACTAGGATACTAGATGGCAACAGTAAAGCTTACAAAAAAGAACTTTAAAAAAACAATCGAAGATAATGATTTTGTTATTGTTGATTTTTGGGCGCCATGGTGTGAGCCTTGTATTGAATTTACCCCATTATTTGAAGCAGCTTCAGAAAAGAATAAAGATATTATATTTGGCATGGTAGATATAGAAGCCGATCCAGAAATTGGTGAATATTTCCAAGTTGATAAAATACCAGGCCTTCTAATTATTAGAGAGCAAGCAGGTATTCATACTCAAATCGGTCAAATCGGTGACTCAGCGCTTGATGAAATCATCAAGTGGGCAAGAGAACACGATATGTCAACTGTCAGAGATTATTACGAAAGAGAAGCTAAAGGCGAAATTAAGGTTGCCCGAGAAAAGTAGTCGGATCGACTGACTGCCCTTGTTTTCTAATTTCAAAGTGAAGTTTCACTTTGTCAGCGCCAGAGTCACCCATCGTTGCGATCTTCTGCCCCTTCATAACCACCTGACCTTCTTTAACGAGAAGCTCTTTGTTATGAGCATATACAGATAAGTAAGAGTTATTGTGTTTAACGATCACAAGTTTGCCATACCCTTTTAGATCTTCCCCGCTGTAAATGACTTTGCCTGGACCAGCTGCTTTAATTTCTTGACCAAGTGTTCCTACAATATCAATTCCTTTTTGGCCTTGCGCTTCATTAAAAAGATTTTCTAACTTACCTTTAGTAGGCCATTGCCAATCTAATTTATCTTCTAAAGCAATAGGTGCACTTTCTTTAGGTGTGATTGATGCGACATTATTTGTAGTTTGGTTCGTCGTCTTAAGGTTATAGGCTTCATCGGTATATTTTTCTCTATAAGCCTTTGGGTTATCTAAGTGAGTGATGCCATTTGGAACTGCTTTTGTTTGGGGCTGCGGTGAAGCTTCCGAATTAGCAACCGCTTCTTCATTATTTTTTAATGGCGTAGTGACGACATCTTCATTTTTCTTAATTTCATTTGTAGTGACCACAGGGTTATTTGTTTTAACTTGATCGAATTTTATTTTTTCGCCCACTTTAATTGCATAAGGTTCTTTAATATCATTTGCCTGTGCAACTTCTTTGTAATAAAAACCACAATCAAGACTTAAGCTATAGAGTGTATCGCCTGGTTTGACGATATAAACGTCTGGACATGGTTGGCTCGGATCTCTTTTTGCTCTTGCAACGGGTTTATTTTTTTGTATGGTAATTGATTTATCCGCAGGAATTTTTTTCTCTATGACGGGTGCTGGTGAATTCGATGCGCAACCGACGATCAACGAAAATAGTGCCATATAAATAATAAAAAAACTTAATCTCATTTAAAGTTATTCATCCATGTTTTTAAACCATTAATTTGATTATGTCTTGTAAGGTCTGCGTGAATAGGCGATACAGAAACAAAACCATGGCCGACAGAATAAAAATCAGTACCTTCTCCCCCGTCATTCGGCAAGCCTGCAGCACCAACCCAGTAAACGGTATTACCATCAGCATCTTGTGTTTTATTAACAGGCTCTGCTTTATGTCTTTTTCCAAGTCTTGTGATGTGTATACCTTGAATTTTTTCTAAAGGCACATCAGGCACATTGATATTTAAGAGCATGGCTTCTTTAGGTTTATTATTTTGGTAATGCAAAATAAGATCATTTGTAATAGATGCAGCTGTTTCAAAATGAGTTGCTTCGTGTTGTGACATTGAAATAGCAAAGGAGGGAATGTCCAACAAGTAGCCTTCCATAGCCGCTGCTACCGTGCCCGAGTAAATAGTGTCATCACCCATATTAGCGCCATTATTGATACCTGAAATCACCATGTCTGGCATATGATCTAGTAATCCCGTCAATGCTAAATGTACGCAATCTGTTGGTGTGCCATCAATATAGTAATAATCTTTTTCAACCTCTGTGACTGTCAATGGACGATCAAGCGATAAGGAGTTACTTGCGCCACTTCTATTTCTATCAGGTGCCACGATAGTAACGTGCGCTATTTTTTTTAAATAGCTTGCAAGTTTTTTAATACCAGGCGCATCGTAACCATCATCATTAGATAAAAGAATATTCATATTACGTACGGCTGACTTTCACATAAAACGTTGCACATAGAAAAAATACAATACTTAAAAAAACTTCAAGAAGTGCTATTTTAGATGATAGACCCAGATCAGAATAGGATCTAACCACACCTTCAATAAAATAAATGAGTATGAGCATGCCAGACCATTTGTAGGTATAAATTTTTCCTTTAAGAACACCCATCAACGGAATGAGAAGCGGTATGATTTTAAGCACAAGCCATGAGCTCTGATTTTTAAAGGGCGCCAAAAATAACTCCCAAGAGCATAAAAGAAAAATAAGACAGACAAGACTAACGGAAGCCCCTAATTGGAAATAGTTTTTCATACTGAAAGCTTAAGCGCGGTTTCAGCTAATCGCTTGCCCATAGCAAGACATATTTTTTTTTCATCCTCAGATATGGGGGCTTTATTAGACTCACCAGCCACATGAGAAGGGCCGTAAGGTGTTCCCCCTGTTTTGGTGCTGCTTAATTCTGGAACTGAGTAAGGCACACCCAAAATGACCATACCTAAATGAAGTAATGGAAGTTGCATACTAAGAAGTGTGGATTCATTACCTCCATGGTGAGAGCCTGAAGACGTAAATACACAAGCAGGTTTTCCAATCAAGTTTCCACTTAACCATAAAGATATCGTGCTATCGATGAAATATTTAAGCGGCGCTGCCATATTGCCAAATCTCGTCGGACTTCCCATGGCAAGACCAATACATTCTTCAAGATCTTTGTGAACCACATAAGGAGGGCCTTCGCTAGGGATGCTGTCTTCCAAAGCCTGAACGGTAGATGTTATCTTAGGCACAGTTCGTATTCTGGCTTTAACACCAGGAATAGATTCAATACCTCTCGCAATAAATGTGGCCATTTCCCCAACCGCACCCCCATGAGAGTAGTAGAGTACTAAAACTTCTTTCATTAGATTTTTTTTGCCAGCTGAACGGCGTCACCGATATAAGTTGCCGGTGTTAATTGAAGCAATCCATCTTTAGCTTCTTTAGGAATTTCAAGTTGCTGAATGAAAGCTTGAATTACTTCTTTCGTTATATGATCTTTGCCGCGTGTTAACTCTTTAAGTTTTTCATATGGATTTTCAATACCATACCTTCTCATAACAGTCTGAATAGGCTCTGCTAAAACTTCCCAAGCATGATCTAAATCATCAGATAATTTTTTTGCATTAATTTCTAATTTATTAAGGCCTTTAAGGCAAGAGTCAATGGCAAGCAGTGTATAACCAAAACCTAGGCCAATATTTCGAATGACAGTAGAGTCAGTTAAGTCTCTTTGCCATCTTGAGATAGGAAGCTTTTCTGAGAAATGAACCAACAGAGCATTTGCAATGCCAAGGTTGCCTTCTGAATTTTCAAAATCAATCGGATTAACTTTGTGAGGCATCGTAGATGAGCCCACTTCATTTTCTTTTAATTTTTGTTTGAAATAACCAAGTGATATATAGCCCCAAATATCTCGATTAAGATCGATGAGAATCGTATTCATTCTTGTCATATTTTGAAAGAGCTCCGCCATATAATCATGCGGCTCGATCTGTGTTGTATACGGGTTGAAAGTAAGACCAAATGACTCTACAAATGTTTTTGAAAATGCCTGCCAATTAAATTCAGGATACGTTGTGATATGCGCATTAAAATTACCTACCGCACCATTCATTTTGCCTAAAATCTCTTGGGCTTTAATTTGATCAATTTGTCTTTGTAATCTATAGGCGACATTAGCCATTTCTTTACCCATCGTTGTTGGGCTTGCAGCTTGTCCATGCGTTCGGGCTAACATGGCGTGACCACTTAAATCATGTGCTAGATCTTTTAATTTTTTAATGATGTTTTCATAGTTAGGGGTTAAAACAGTTTCTTTGGCATGTTTAATCATGAGGGCATGTGAAAGATTATTAACATCTTCAGAGGTACATGCGAAATGAATAAACTCTGAAATACTTTTAATTTCTTGATTGTCTTTGAATTTATTTTTTAACCAATACTCAACTGCTTTGACATCGTGATTGGTTGTTTCTTCAATTTTTTTAATTTCAGCGGCATCAGTTTCGCTAAAAGATTGAATAGTTTTTTGAAGTAATTCTCTTGTTGATGCGCTTAGATTGGTAACTTCTTTAATCGCTTTTTCATCAGACAATGAAATGAGCCATTTAATTTCAACTTCAACACGGAATTTAATGAGAGCAAACTCACTAAAGTACTGGCGCAAATTATCGACTTTTTTAGCGTATCTTCCATCTAAGGGAGACAGGGCATTCAGTGTTGATAATTGCATGTAAAAATCCTATGAGATATATAGTGTTATTTTAACTCGTTTTTGCATCAATTTCATAAGAACCATGGCCGTTAAGCCCTAATTGCTGGCTTAAATACGGCATGATTTCTTGTAATTGTTCTTTGAGTTTCCATGGTGGATTGATGATAAAAAGATAGCTACCGAACATCCCAATATCATCACTCGGTTTGGCAATTGAAAGGCTTACATAAAGCCACTCTTTAACATTCAATTTTTGAAGTTGTTTGAGCATCGTTAAGGGTTCCGTTCGATCAATCAAAGGACACCAAACCATATAGATGCCGGTTTCAAAACGTTTTAAGCTGTCTTTTAAGGATTCCACCACTTTTAGGTAATCGTTTTTAATTTCATAAGAGGGATCGGTTAAAACAAGGGCTCTTTTTGGAGGTGGCGGAATAAGGGCTTTTAATCCCTGGAAGCCATCTTCACCATAGATTTTAATATTATGCTTTTTACCTAACGCATGAAGAAGGGAAGTTAAGTCGGTAGGGTGTAATTCAAAGAGCCTGATTCTGTCTTCATGAGATAGCATCTGGCTTGCGATCCAAGGAGAGCCAGGATATTGCTTCAATTGATCGCCACCATTCAGATGCCTGATAACTTCAATATATTTTGCTAAAGCTAATGGTTTTTTTTCATCATGAAAGATTTTTTTAATACCATCTAGATGTTCAGATGTTTTATTAGAAAACTCACTTTCAAGCGAATACTTGCCTGCCCCTGCGTGCGTATCAATAAACCAATAAGGTTTATTTTTTTGTTTGAGGTAATCCAAGATAAGGGTTAGCACAATATGTTTTAACACATCTGCATGATTGCCTGCGTGAAAGCCGTGACGATAACTAAGCATGGATAGAGGACATGATGAACATGGGCTATTATAGAGTTTATAAATAAAATACGTGAATTCTCACGATATAAAATAATGACACAATATAAAGAAGACTGCAGAGAATGCCCTCGACTTGCTACATTTCTAGATCAAGTTAAATTAGAGCAGCCGCATTATTTTTGTAAGCCTGTCCCACCTTTTGGTGACACATCGATTCGTTTATTGATTGTAGGTTTAGCGCCTGGCATGCACGGCGCAAATAGAACAGGCAGGCCCTTTACTGGTGATTTCGCAGGCATTCTTTTATATAAAGCCTTATTTCACTTTGGATTTTCAAATCAACAAGAGTCGATCGCAGCTGATGATTCACTAAAGCTTATGGATTGCAGGATTACAAATGCTGTGAAATGTTTGCCTCCACAAAACAAACCCGAACCTAAAGAAATAAAACAATGTAATCATTATTTAAAATCGGAACTAGATTTACTAAAGCCTCGCACATTAGTTTTAGCTTTAGGCAGTATCGCGCATCAATCTGTCTTATCTGCTTTTCAATTGAAAAAATCTGATTATGTATTTTCACATGGCGCTCGTCATAATTTACCTAATCAATTAGTTTTATATGATAGTTACCATTGCAGTCGATACAATACGCAAACAAAAAGACTCACCGAAGAAATGTTTTTTAGTGTTTTTCAATCAATCAAAAAAGAAATGGAGAATTAAAAATGCCTTACATCAATATTAAATTAGCAGGAACCTTAAACCGCGATCAAAAAGAAACAATCGCAAAAGAAATCACAACGCTTATGGAAAAAGTAGCTCATAAACCAGCTTCGTACACCTACATTGTATTTGATGAAGTTAAAGGTGAAGATTGGTCAGTAGGGGGCAATTTGTTAGGCTAGTCAAATGGACATTAAACCCTTTTTAAAAACACTGCCTAATTTACCTGGTGTATATCGGATGATTAATCAGGCTGGAGAAGTCATTTATGTCGGGAAAGCCAAAGACCTAAAGAAGAGGGTTTCATCTTACTTTGTGAAAACGATTGTAAGTCCTAGAACTAAAATGATGGTGGGCCACATCGATCATATTGAAATAACAGTGACCCATTCGGAAGCTGAGGCGTTGATCTTAGAAAACAATATGATCAAGTCACATATGCCGCGTTACAACGTTATTTTTAGAGACGATAAATCTTATCCATACATTGTATTAACAAATGAAAAATATCCACGTTTAGCTTTTCATCGTGGTGCCCAGAAAAAAGGAAACCAATATTTTGGACCCTTCCCAAATACAAATGCAGTCAGAGAAAGCATTCAGCTTTTACAAAAAGTTTTTAAATTAAGAACATGCGAAAACTCAGTGTTCAAAAATCGATCAAGGCCATGTCTTCAATATCAGATTCATCGATGCACAGCGCCATGCGTCGATTTTATTCCAGAGGATGAGTATAAAAATGACATCAAGCATGCCTCACTTTTTTTAGATGGAAAAGACAGCGAAGTCATAAGCCAACTTACAAATCAAATGAATGAAGCAGCTACTTCGCATGCATATGAACATGCAGCTTTATACCGCGATCGCATTCAAAGTTTAAGACAAGTAAGAACAAAACAATTTGTCAGTGACTTTAGTGCTAGCGATGCTGACATTATTGCTTGCGTTGAAGAAGCTGGAGAATATTGTCTGAACTTAGTCATGATCCGAGCGGGCAGACATTTAGGTGACAAAAGTTTCTTTCCAAAAAACGCTGCTGATATTGAAACTCAAGATGTGATTGAAACTTTCATCGCTCAATACTATACAAATCAGACCATACCTAAATTGATCGTGACCCAACAGCATGTTAATCAATCGCTTCTTTCTGAATTTTTTAAATTAAATTACGACATTGAAGTGAAGGTGATTAACAAAGCAATTGGTGATAAGCGTGTATGGCTCGCTATGGCACAAAAGAATGCGCAGATTGCATTAAAACAAAAACTGATGCAAACAGAAAGCCAGGAAAATAGGGTAGAAGCATTGAAAGCGATTTTCAATCTTTCGGACTCATTTTCAAGAATTGAATGTTTTGATATTAGCCACACAATGGGTGAGGGCACCGTCGCCTCTTGTGTTGTATTTGATAAAGGCAATCTTCAAAATAAAGAATATAGACGTTTTAATATTCAAGATATTACGCCAGGCGATGATTATGCCGCCATGCGAGAAGTCTTAATGCGTCGCTATAAAAAAATTGCAACAGGTGACGGCGTTAAGCCGGATCTTATTTTTATTGACGGGGGCAAGGGCCAGCTCAATATAGCCATTGAGGTGATCCAAGAATTAGGCTTGAGCGACATTATGCTTGTTGGTATTGCAAAAGGTGAGGGAAGAAAGCCAGGATTGGAGCAGCTTTTTTTAGAGGGCAAAAGTGAGCCTATCATTGTGAGAAAAGATAATGTTGGATTTCATTTAATACAACAAATAAGAGACGAAGCGCATCGTTTTGCTATTTCAGGTCATAGAGCTAAGCGCGCTAAGAAAAGAATCACTTCATCTCTAGAAGATATTGAGGGTATTGGTTCGCAAAAGAGAAAAAATCTACTCGTCTATTTTGGCGGTATAGAGCGTATTAAAAATGCTAGTATTGAAGAAATAATCATGGTTGATGGTATTGATAAGAAATTAGCTGAAAAAATTTACGACTACTTTCATTAAAAAATAAATACATATGAAGATTAATGTTCCGAATGCGCTTACTTTTTTCAGGGTGTTTTTGATTCCTTGTTTTGTAGGTATTTATTACCTACCTCATACTTTAATTGGCCAGCCCCTAATGAATTGGATAGGCGCTGGTATTTTCTTGTTTGCGGCAATCACAGACTGGTTAGATGGATTCTTTGCCCGGTATTTAAATCAAGCCTCTAAATTTGGTGCTTTTTTTGATCCCGTAGCAGATAAATTGATGGTAGTTGCTGCCCTTCTTGTTTTGATTGAGCTTGATAGGGTCAACGCGATTATCTCTCTAATAATCATTGGTCGCGAGCTCTCCATCAGCTCATTACGCGAATGGATGGCCACTATTGGCAAGCCAGGCGGTATGGCGGTGATGTTTGTCGGTAAGCTTAAGACTACGATCCAAATGATTGCTATTTTGATGCTTCTTTACTACGACAATTTATGGTTTATCAATGTAAAGTGGATAGGCAATATATTGATTAATATAGCCGCATTGCTTACTGTGATTTCGATGGGTTATTACATCCGCATGGCATGGCCTACCTTAAGAAAGAGCATCAAAATAAGGTAAGCCTTAAGGTTTGGGCGAGACTTTAAATTGACACTAGCTCAAAAAACGCTAAAATACTCGCTTCTTTACGCGGGAATAGCTCAGTTGGTAGAGCGCAACCTTGCCAAGGTTGAGGTCGCGAGTTCGAGACTCGTTTCCCGCTCCAAACAAAATCGGGGAAGCATCGTCTTCCCCTTTTTAATTTTGGAGATATTGATGTGGCGCGATAGCAAAATGGTTATGCAGCGGCCTGCAAAGCCGTAGACGCCAGTTCGATTCTGGCTCGCGCCTCCACTTATTAGTAGTTGAGCCTATTTAAGAATAATTTAGTGATAAAATTCGGTCTTAGTTTTATTTCAAAAGGCCCGGGTGGTGAAATTGGTAGACACAAGAGACTTAAAATCTCTCGCTCGCAAGGGCGTGCCGGTTCGATTCCGGCCCCGGGCACCACATTCTATTATTTCCTTGTAGTTTGAATACAACACTTATTTGCAAAGCTTCTCTTGAAGATCATCCAATACTTGATCGATTTTTAACGATAGGAGAAGTGAAGTCTTTAAATTTTTCCTACGAAGAATTTTTATGTCATTTATTGGGCGTCAAACCTAATCCAGATTACCCATTAGCTTCGGTAGACTATCGGAAAAATCAAACACTTTATTATCTCTATGCAGACCCTGTGTATTTAAGTCTTCAAAGAGACACGTTTTTTTTGGAAAAAAAATTAACAGAGGAATTTACTCAAAACGAAATCAAAAGTTTATGCGAAGCCCTGAATGAGACATTTCAAGATGACGCTCGTGCATTTGTCTTCAACGATCAAGGGCAGTTATTTCTTGAGTTAAAAAAACAGCCTCATATTAAAACGACGTCGATTGCACATATCAAGCGCCAGTCTATTGAACTCTTTATGCCGCAAGGTGATGAAGCTATGGCATGGCATGCATTTATGAATGAAATTCAAATGTTTCTTTTTGATCATCCTTTCAATCAAGACAGGATTCGTCGAGAACTTCTACCGTCTAATAGCATTTGGTTTTCGGGCGGCGGTGTCATGCCTCAGGTTATTCAAAATCCATACAGAGCTATTTTTTCCAATAACGACTTCTTAAAAAAGTTACTGTCGATTGATACAAATATTTCTCTTCAAAGTTTAGATATGTTTCGTCAAGATGATAGTAATCAAGACACATTAATTGTCTTTGAAGATGAAGGTGAGATAAATCGTATTTTAGAAATGATATGGAATAATTTTAAAAAAAGAAAAATAAGGAATTTAAATATTTATTTGAGTTACCAAGATCAGCTTTTGCATATCAACAATCAATTCATACAGCTATTTAAAGTATGGAAAAAAACTAATAACGTAAAAAATTATTTCAATGTTCATTAAATCAAAAAAAATTGACCATACTGCTTTAGATGCACTTGTGAATGCAGGGGTTAATCGTCATTTGGCAAAGTTTTATTCAGCACGTGGCATTAAGCATATTGATGACGCCACACTCTTGATTGAGAAAATTATCCCACCGGAAGCTTTAACTAATAATACCTTGATGGCGTCTATCTTAGCTGACGCTATCTTACAAAAACATAAAATTCTTATCATTGGTGATTATGATACTGATGGTGCAACTTCAACGGCTGTAGGGGTGAGAGCGCTTAAGATGATGGGCGCTGAGGTAGATTACTTGGTTCCTAACCGGTTTGAATTTGGTTATGGTTTGACACCTGAAATTGTTGATTTAGCGAAAGAAAAAAATCCTAAAATTATTATTACCGTGGATAACGGTATCGCCAGTGTAGAGGGTGTAAATCAAGCAAATCAATATGGGATTGATGTGTTGGTCACAGATCACCATCTTCCTGGTGAAACATTACCGCATGCTAAATGTATTGTGAATCCTAATCAGCATGGCTGTTCATTTCCAAGTAAATACTTATGTGGGGTAGGTGTTATTTTTTATGTGATGCTAGCTTTGAGAGCTGAACTTAGAAAACGAGATTATTTTAAAGATAATATTGAGCCTAACTTAATGCAGTTAATCGACCTTGTAGCTTTGGGTACGGTTGCAGATTTAGTCCCTTTAGATCGGAATAATCGTACTTTAGTTGAATACGGCATTCGAAGAATCAGATCAGGCCAGGCTAATCCTGGTATTCGAGCACTGATGGCATTAACTAAAAAAAATCCATCGCAATTTCATACTTCTGATCTCGCTTTTAGCATTGCACCAAGACTTAATGCCGCAGGAAGATTAGATGATATGACTTTAGGTATTCAATGTCTTTTGTCTGAAAGTTATGAGGATGCCCGATTTATTGCATCATCACTTGAAGCTTTAAATCTCAAAAGAAGATCGATTGAATCTGAAATGAAAGATGGTGCATCTATTCAATTACATGATTTGAATTGTGAGGCTCAATTCAGTATCGCTCTCTATGACTCCACGTGGCATCAAGGTGTGATTGGTATTATTGCTTCCCGTATCAAAGATAAATATCATCGCCCCGTCATTGTGTTTGCTAAGTCTGAAGAAGGTATTCTTAAAGGCTCAGGCAGATCTATTCAATCGCTCCATTTAAGAGATGCACTTGATCTTATTTCGAAAAAGGATCCAAGCATTCTGATCACATTTGGTGGTCATGCGATGGCTGCTGGGCTCACTATCAAAGAAAAGGATTTTGATCGCTTCGTTCATTTCTTTGAAGAAACAGTCCAGGGTTTAATTACCTCAGAGGACCTTGAGTTAACTATTGAAGTTGATGATGCGCTTAATTTTTCAGAAGTAACTTATGAAGATGTAGAACATATCAATTCACAAGTGTGGGGACAAGGTTTTCCGCTTCCTATTTTTGAAGGTGAGTTTGAAGTTGTTGAGCAAAGAATCCTTGCAGATAAACATTTAAAGTTAAATCTTTTATTACAAAATAAGGTATTCGAAGCTATTTATTTTAATCACAGTGAGCACCTCCCTAGAAAGATTAAAGCGATCTATCAGGTTGATTCTAATGAGTTTAATGGCAATAAAAAAATTCAAATTCAATTAAGGATGTTGACCTAAAGATGGCATCCTTAATTGCCCATCCTGCCCCAACAAAGTAAAATTCAACAAACTATTTAAGAGACTGTCATGAGACGTAAAATCGTTGTGGGTAATTGGAAAATGAATGGTTCCTTGGCGTCTAACGAAAGACTTCTTAAGGCCTTAGTAGAAAAGATCCCCCAAGCAATTTCGGTGGATATTGTGGTCTGTGCCCCTTACCCCTATTTATTTCAAACACAATCCTACCTCAAGCATTCACCTATCTTTTGGGGTGCTCAGAACGTGGCTAAGTTTGAGTCAGGCGCTTTTACAGGCGAAGTGAGCGTTTCTATGCTCAAAGAATTTGGTGCAAGCTATGTGATCATCGGCCACTCAGAGCGAAGTACAGCTTATTGCGAGTCCGATGAAAATATTGCCACTAAATTTATGATGGTTAAAAAAGCAGGCATGACGCCGATTCTCTGTGTAGGTGAAACTTTAATTGAGAGAGAAGCTGGCATCATGGAAAAGGTCGTATCTAAGCAGCTTGATACGATTATTGAAATGTATGGCGAAGAAATTTTCGACGAGACCGTGATTGCTTATGAGCCTATATGGGCTATTGGCTCTGATTTGGCGGCTTCACCTGAGCAAGCGCAAGCGATGCATCAATTTATTCGTGAGAAATTATCCTCAAATACTAAGGTCATAAAGAGCCTTAAAATCATCTATGGAGGGAGCGTAAACCCCCAAAATGCGTTACAATTATTCTCTATGCCAGACGTAGACGGCGGACTCGTAGGACGAGCATCTTTAAATGCAAGTGATTTTGAGTCTATTTGTCATTCAGCCGAAATATAAATCAAAGAAAATAGGATTATGGAAAATTTAGTAACAATTATTCATGTGATTGCATGCTTAGGTGTCATTGGTTTGGTGCTGATGCAACACGGCAAGGGCGCTGATATGGGTGCCGCTTTTGGAAGCGGATCATCAGGTAGTTTATTCGGCGTAAGCGGCTCATCGAATTTTTTAAGTAGAACAACAGCAATATTTGTTTTAGTCTTTTTTCTGACCAGCATTTCCTTGGCGTTCATCGCAGGTCAAAAATCAGGCACCGGAAGTGTGGTGAAAACAACTGGGTCATCAGAAGTGCAAAAACCTTCTGAAACTAAAAGCGGTGAAGCTCAGTCGAATTCATCAAGTGGCGCTCAAAATATCCCAAAATAGAGACTGTTAAATCTATAAAGCCGTCGTGGTGGAATTGGTAGACACGCTATCTTGAGGGGGTAGTGACGAAAGTCGTGAGAGTTCGAGTCTCTCCGACGGCACCAAATTAAGAAAATCATGTGGTATTTGTTTAAGGAATCGCTGTGCTGGAAAATTATTTTCCAATTTTATTGTTCATATGCGTAGGACTTGCGGTTGGTGCAGGGCCTCTTCTCATCGGCAGCATTCTCTCACCTAATAAACCTGATAGTGAAAAAAATTCTCCATACGAATGTGGCTTCGAAGCTTTCGAAGATGCGCGTATGAAATTTGATGTCCGATATTATCTTGTTGCTATCCTCTTTATTTTATTTGATCTTGAAATAACATTTCTTTTCCCCTGGGCAGTAGTCATTCAAAAAATTGGTATGTTTGGATTTATTGCCATGATGATTTTCCTAGCTATTTTAGTTGTTGGATTTATTTACGAATGGAAGAAAGGTGCCCTTGATTGGGAATAGCGAATGAGCATTGAAGGCATTATGGAAAAAGGATTTGTCACTACAAATCTAGATACCCTTATTAATTACACACGCACAGGATCTTTATGGCCTATGACTTTTGGCTTGGCTTGTTGCGCTGTTGAAATGATGCATGCTGGTGCAGCTCGATATGACCTAGATCGATTTGGTGTTGTATTTAGACCTAGCCCAAGGCAGTCAGATGTGATGATTGTGGCAGGAACGTTAGTGAACAAAATGGCACCTGCATTAAGAAAAGTTTATGATCAGATGGCGGAGCCTCGCTGGGTTATTTCAATGGGCTCTTGTGCAAATGGTGGTGGTTACTATCATTACTCTTATTCAGTGGTTCGTGGTTGTGATCGTATTGTTCCTGTAGATGTGTATGTGCCTGGTTGCCCGCCAACGGCAGAGGCTCTCATGTTTGGGATCATTCAGCTTCAAAACAAAATTAAACGAACCAATACGATTGCGCGCTAATTCATGAGCTCAGTTGAAACTTTACTTAAAGAAATAAAATCTATTTTTGGTAAAGAAATCATTCAAGCATCTATTGAGCATAATGAACTTACAATTGAAGTAAAGATCGATGATCTCCTACCTACTTTAAAAACTTTAAAACAACACAAAGCATTTCAATTTGCGCAGTTAATTGATCTTTGTGGAGTTGATTTCAAGGATTATGGCGAAGGCACTTGGACGAAATCTCGCTTTGCTGTCGTCTACCATTTCTTATCGATTGAACATAATCATCGTATTCGTGTAAGAACTTTTTCTCAAGAAGAAGATTTTCCATTGTTCCCATCAATTATAGATTTATGGCCAGCTGCTAATTGGTATGAGCGTGAAGCTTTCGATTTATTTGGTTTTATGTTTGCCGACCATCCCGACTTGAGACGCATACTCACTGATTATGGATTTGTAGGCTATCCATTCAGAAAAGATTTTCCGATGATTGGTAAAGTTGAAGTGCGTTACGATGATGTGCAAAAACGTGTGATTTACCAACCCGTCTCCATCGAAGAAAGAAATAACGTCCCACGAATCATTCGTGAAGAAGGTTTCCATAATGGCTGAGATTCGAAATTACACAATGAATTTTGGTCCTCAACACCCTGCGGCGCATGGCGTGTTGCGATTGGTATTAGAGCTTGATGGCGAAGTAATTCAGCGTGCAGATCCTCATATTGGATTACTGCATCGTGGCACAGAAAAGCTAGCTGAAAATCGAACGTACTTACAAACCGTTCCTTATATGGATCGTTTAGATTATGTATCCATGATGGCGAATGAACATGCTTATGTTTTGGCTATTGAAAAATTGCTCAATATAGATGTACCCCTTCGCGCACAATATATTCGTGTGATGTTTGATGAGATTACGCGCATCTTAAATCACCTATTATGGTTAGGTGCGCACGCACTTGATGTGGGCGCTATGACTGTCTTCTTGTATGCATTCCGAGAAAGAGAAGATCTCTTCGATTGTTATGAGGCGGCATCAGGGGCTAGAATGCATGCAGCATATTATCGTCCTGGCGGTGTTTATCGCGACCTCCCTGATCGCATGCCTCAATATGAATCCAGTTTGAAAAACAAAAAAGAATTGGATGGTTTAAATCAAAATCGTAGCGGATCACTTTTAGATTTTATCGAAGATTTTGCAAATCGCTTTCCAACATATGTAGATGAATATGAAACGTTGTTAACAGATAACCGTATTTGGAAACAACGTACAGTGGGTATTGGTGTTGTTGATCCTGATCGAGCAATAGCGCTTGGCATGACAGGCCCTATGTTAAGGGGATCAGGTGTTGCATGGGATTTAAGAAAAAAACAACCTTACGAAGTGTATGACAAACTTGATTTTGATATTCCTGTTGGTGTTAATGGAGATTGTTATGACCGATACCTCGTTCGTATGGAAGAGTTTAGACAATCTAATCATATTATTAAGCAATGCATAGACTGGCTAAGAAAAAATCCAGGCTCTGTAATTAGTGATAATCATAAAGTAGCACCTCCTCCAAGAGCTGCCATGAAAGAAGATATGGAAGCTATGATCCATCACTTTAAATTATTTACAGAAGGTTTTCATATCCCAGCAGGAGAGGCCTATGCTGCTGTTGAACACCCTAAGGGCGAATTTGGTATTTATTTAATTTCAGATGGTGCAAATAAACCTTACCGTTTAAAAATACGGGCTCCTGGCTTTCCACATTTAGCAGCGTTAGATGAAATGACACGTGGTCATATGATTTCTGACTTAGTTGCCATCATTGGCACACAAGATATTGTATTTGGTGAGATTGATCGGTAAAAAATGATACACGCTGACGACATTAAATTAATTGATAAAGAGTTAAAGAAATTCCCGGATAACCAAAAGCGATCTGCAGTCATTTCTGCATTACGTATTGTTCAAACAAGACATGGTTGGTTGTCGCATGAACATATTTCTGATGTGGCGCATTATCTTGATATGCCAGAAATTGCAGTGATGGAAGTTGCAACTTTTTATAATATGTTCAATTTAGAATCAAAGGGTAAGTATCAAATTACTGTATGCACTAATATTTCATGCATGTTAAGAAATTCTGATGAAATTGTTCAGCACCTAGAAAAGAAATTAGGTATTCGTTTTGGTGAGTTGACCAAAGATAAAAAGTTTTCACTTAAAGAAGGTGAGTGCATGGGAGCATGCAGTGGTGCACCTTTATGCCTAATTAACAATCACACTATGCATGAACATTTGACTACTGAAAAAATTGACAAGCTGATAGCGAGCCTTAAATAAATGGTCAAGCAAATAGACATCATTAAGCCGCATAAAATTTTTCCTAATCAAGATTTGGTTTGTCTAAGAACTATGGTCCATGACGATCCAGGCTCAATAAGCACCTATCTGAAAGTAGGTGGGTATGAGCAGTTTAAAAAAATTCTTAAAAAGAAAATAAAGCCGGAAGAAATTCTAGCTGAATTAAAAACTTCAGGTTTAAGAGGTCGCGGTGGTGCAGGATTCCCAACTGCTATTAAATGGTCTTTTATGTCTCGGGATTACGATGGTATTAAATATCTTGTATGTAACTCAGATGAAGGTGAGCCTGGTACATTTAAAGATCGCGATATTCTTAGATACAATCCTCATCAACTTATCGAAGGTATGCTCATAGCTGCCTATGTGATGGGTACTCGCACTGGTTACAACTATATTCATGGCGAGATCTGGCGTGAATACGAGATTTTTGAAAAAGCACTCGATGAAGCAAGAGACCATGGATTTTTAGGCAAAGACATTTTGGGCTCAGATTTTAGTTTCGATTTGTACGCGTTCCATGGGTATGGGGCATACATATGCGGCGAAGAAACAGCCCTTATTGAATCGATTGAAGGTAAAAAAGGACAGCCACGTTATAAGCCACCTTTCCCAGCAACATACGGTATTTACGGTAAACCTACTAATGTTAATAACACTGAAACATTTGCATCTGTTCCCTGGATTTTAGAGCACGGTGGTCAGGCATTTCAAGATTTAGGTGTTGAAAATTCAGGCGGTGTTAAATTATTTTCTGTATCAGGCCACGTTGAGATACCAGGTAATTACGAAATTAGAATGGGCACGCCTTTTAGTGAATTGTTAAATATGGCTGGCGGTGTGTGGAAACGAAGAAAATTAAAAGCAGTTATTCCTGGCGGACCTTCCACAGCAGTTGTTCCAGCTGCCCTCATTGAAAATGCAACCATGGATTATGATGGATTACAAAAGATTGGATCGAGTTTAGGTGCTGGCTCCGTGATTATCATGGATGATTCAACTTGTATGGTCACAGCTTTAAAACGTCTTTCTTATTTCTTTTATGAAGAGTCTTGTGGTCAATGCACACCTTGCCGTGAAGGAACAGGTTGGGTTTATCGTGTCATCAAAAGAATTGTCGACGGTAAAGGCACTATGGAAGATCTTGATCTTTTAACGGATGTTAGTAAAAAAATTTCTGGCAGGACAATATGCGCTTTAGGTGACGCAGCCGCGACACCTGTATTAAGTTTTATTAAACACTTTAGACCAGAGTTTGAATATTTTATTCAGCATGGTCATTCTATGATTAAAGCTAAATGACAATCACAATTGAAATTGATGGCAAGAAGATCAAAGTAGAAAAAAATACGACGATCATTGCAGCTGCAGATAAAGCAGGAATTCCAATTCCTCGTTTCTGTTATCACAAAAAATTATCGATCGCTGCAAATTGCCGTATGTGTTTGGTGGAGGTAGAGAAATTTAATAAACCATTACCCGCATGCGCTACGCAAGTTTCAGATGGGATGAAGGTTTCAACAAAATCTAAAATTGCTGTCGAGGCACAGCAAAGTGTCATGGAATTCTTGCTCATTAATCATCCTTTAGATTGTCCAATTTGCGATCAAGGTGGCGAGTGTGAGCTTCAAGATACTGCTGTTGCATTTGGCGGTGGTCAAACACGTTATAAGGAAGAAAAACGTGTGGTATTTAATAAAAATATAGGCCCACTTATTTCAACAGATATGACCCGATGCATTCAATGCACGCGATGTGTAAGATTTTTACAAGAAGTGGGCGGTATGATGGAGCTAGGTATGGTCGGTCGTGGCGAGCATTCAGAAATTACCGCTTACGTTGATCGATCCATTCAATCAGAACTCTCTGGCAATATTATTGATTTGTGTCCTGTAGGAGCACTTACAAGTAAACCATTTAGATATAAAGCGCGCACATGGGAGTTAATTAGAAGAACAACTTTTGCTCACCATGATAGTCTTGGCTCCCCTCTTGAAGCACATATTAAACAAAACAAAGTGATCAGAATGCTTCCTCGTGAAGAGGAGTCTATTAATGAATGCTGGATTTCTGATCGTGATCGTTTCTCATATGAAGGCTTAAATAGTGAAGATCGCTTACAAGTTCCTATGATTAAAGAAAAGGGTCAATGGAAAGAATCAGATTGGGAAACTGCTTTAGCACTTGTAAGTGAAAAATTAAAACATGTCGTAGATCATAACGGCCCGGAAGAATTAGGTGTCTTAGTATCACCACAAAGCTCAATCGAAGAGGGCTTATTAGCTAAGCAAATAAGCAGCACATTGAAGTCACCTCACATTGACCATCGGATACGTCAATCGGACTTTTCAATAAAGCATCAAGGTTCGCCTTGGTTAGGTGGTCGTATTGATGAAATTGGTCACTTTGATCAATACCTTTTAGTTGGTAGCAATATAAGAAATGAACAGCCACTTTTAGCATCAAGAATTCGTAAGGCTGTAAATCATGGCGCCAATCTTTTTATAGTCAACTCAATAGATGCAGATCCTCTTATGACCGTGTCTGAGAAAATGATACAGGCTCCACATAAGCTCCCTTATGCGCTCGCAAAAATTTTAAAATCGATGACAGAAATAAAAGGCATATTAAAAAAAGATATTAAATTTATAAAAGCTGATATCGAAAAAGTTAAAACAGATAAAACAAGCGATGCAATAGCAGAGCATTTAATGAAAAATGTTTTAGCAGGTAAAAAAAATAATACATCATTACTTTTAGGCCAAGCAGCGCAAGAGCATCCAGATTATGCAACCATCTATCAACTTGCTTTTGAAATTTCAAAATTATCTCAAGCTACTTTTGCTCTATTGCCAAGCTATGCAAATAGTGTCGGACTTCATGCCATTAATGTGCTCCCTGAAAAAGACGGCTTAAATGCGCGTACGATGTTAGAGAAAAAATTAAAAGCTTATATTTTATTAAATATTGAGCCTCAATTAGATGCATCAAATGCACAGCTAATGAAAAATGCAATTGTTTCCTCAGACTTCACTGTTGCATTAACTTCATATAATTCGAAATACCTTGAAAATGTGGACGTACTTCTCCCCATCTCACCATTTACAGAATCATCAGGTACGATCGTTAATATAGAAGGGCGAGTTCAAAGCTATACAGCTGTCACTCAGCCTTTAGGTCAATCAAGACCGGCCTGGAAAGTGTTAAGAGTATTGGCTAATCATCTTGACTTAAAAGGATTTGATTATGAATCGAGTCTAGATGTTAAAGAAGCGCGCATTAAATCTAATGTTCAATTCATCTCAAAAGAGCTTTCTAATGAAATCGATATCACAAGCGATTACAAAATACGCAACACGAAGCCAAAGCAATTCTCACGCATTGGTGAGATACATCAATACCTTATAGATCCAATTGTAAGAAGAGCCCCATCTCTTCAAACAGCGATTCAAAAATCAAAAGCACATGCAAAATTACATCCCTTAGAAATGAAAACATTAAGACTTAAAGCGAACGATAAAATTAAAGTTATGCAAGGTAATCAATGGGCGAGTCTTATGGTTATTGAAGACATAAGCATTCCAGAAGGCTCCATCTATATACCAAGCGGTATCGATGAAACGGCTAATCTGGCTGATATTTACGGTGATATCACAGTTCAAAAAATAATTCCAAGGGGCGCATCTTAAGATGGATGCTTTGATGACATCTATATTTGGAATTTGGTGGCCTGATATTGCCAAAACATTATGGGTGCTTTTAAAAATTGTAGCTGTCGTTTTGCCTTTGATGATATCTGTGGCCTACCTTACTTATTTCGAAAGAAAAGTGATTGGATACATGCAAGTCCGTATCGGACCTAATCGTGTCGGTTATTTTGGATTGCTGCAGCCTATTGCTGATGCATTAAAGCTTCTATTTAAAGAAATTATTCTTCCTACAGCATCAAATAAAGTTTTATTTTTCCTAGCGCCCATTTTGGCAATTGCTCCAGCTTTTGCAGCCTGGGCTGTCATTCCTTTCGATCTCAATGTGGTGATCGCAGATATTGATGCAAGTCTTTTATATATTTTAGCTATGACATCTATCGCTGTGTATGGGGTAATTATTGCTGGTTGGGCTTCAAATTCTAAATATGCTTTTTTAGGAAGTTTACGTTCCGCAGCTCAGATTGTGTCGTATGAAATTGCAATGGGATTTACTTTAGTAGGCGTTTTAATGTGTGCCAACAGCTTGAATCTAGGAAAAATTGTCATGGGACAAGAGGGTGGGTTTTGGCATTGGTATATCTGGCCTTTATTTCCTTTATTCATCATTTACTTTATTAGTGCTGTAGCAGAAACAAATCGAGCGCCTTTTGACGTGGCTGAAGGTGAGTCAGAAATTGTAGCTGGATTTCACGTAGAGTATTCAGGCATGGCCTTTGCAGTTTTCTTCTTAGCTGAATATGCAAATATGATTTTAGTATCGATGCTTGCAGCTTTAATGTTCTTAGGTGGATGGTTATCGCCCATTCCATTTATTCCAGATAGCTTTTTATGGCTTTTAATTAAAGTCGCATTTTTATTATTTTTCTTCTTATGGTTTAGAGCGACATTTCCTCGTTATCGATATGATCAGATTATGCGTCTGGGTTGGAAGATTTTTATTCCAATCACCATTGCTTGGATTGTATTTATTGGAGGCATGATGCAAACCTCATGGGGATATTTATTTCACTAAATGATTAAAAAAACTAAACAATTCTTATCAAGCTTGATGCTTATCGAGCTATTAAAAGGCATGCTCCTTACGGGCCGTTATTTCTTTGCAAGAAAAATTACTGTGCAGTATCCGGAAGAAAGAACGCCACAATCTAATCGCTTTAGAGGCCTTCATGCGCTCCGTCGTTATGCAAATGGCGAAGAGCGATGTATTGCATGTAAGTTATGTGAGGCTGTATGTCCTGCAATGGCAATCACTATTGAATCTGAAGAGCGCGAAGATAAAACGAGACGGACGACACGTTACGATATTGATCTTACTAAATGTATCTTTTGTGGTTTCTGCGAAGAATCTTGCCCAGTAGACTCGATTGTTGAGACGAGAATTTTTGATTATCACGGCGAATCGCGAGGCGATTTGCTTTATACAAAAGAAATGTTACTTGCGGTAGGTGACAAATATGAAAAACAAATTGCGGAAGATCGCGCTCAAGATGAGAGGTTTCGATAAACATGTTTGAGTTTAAAGATTTCGTCTTTTATGTTTTGTCTTTCGTCCTTCTAGCTTCAGGATTAAGCGTCATTACTTCCAGAAATCCTGTAACTGCAGCGCTATCTCTTGTTCTAGCATTTTTTAATGCTGCAGGTATTTGGCTTCTTTTGCATGCTGAATTTTTAGCGATTGCGTTAGTGCTTGTGTATGTTGGTGCTGTGATGGTCTTATTTCTTTTTGTGGTCATGATGCTTGATATTAATCTTGATAAATTAAGAGAAGGTTTTTGGGATTATCTGCCTATGGCAGGATTTATTGGCGTCCTCATGATGGTTGAAATGGTGATGGTATTTAAAACTAAACAATTTAATCTTTCACCTATTTCAGAATCAATTTCAAGTACATCGAATACAGAAATGATAGGCAATACATTGTATTCAACTTATGTGCTTCCATTTGAGCTAGCTTCTGTCGTATTGCTTATTGCAATTATTTCAGCCATTGCATTGACGCTTCGCGATCGTAAAGATAGTAAAAAGGCAAATCCTGGTGATCAGGTGGCTGTAAAACGTGAAGATCGAGTGCGATTAGTTCAAATGAAATCGGAAGAAAAATACATAAAACCTAAAAAGAAGGAGAGAACATGATTGGTTTATCGCATTATCTTATCCTTGCCGCGATTTTATTTACAATCAGTGTGGTGGGTATTTTTCTTAATCGAAAAAATATCATTATTTTACTTATGTCGATTGAGTTAATGTTGCTCGCAGTTAATATCAACTTTATTGCTTTCTCACATTATTTAAATGATATTGCTGGTCAAATTTTTGTTTTTTTTATTTTAACGGTGGCAGCTGCAGAATCTGCGATAGGTTTAGCAATTATCGTTTTAATTTTCAGAAATACTCGCTCTATTAATGTAGACGACTTAAATCGTCTTAACGGGTAATCATTTGAATTCTATCTATCCATATCTAGCCGTTCCTTTATTGCCCCTAATCGCATCTTTTTGCGTGGGTATTTTGGGTCGAAAATTGCCAGAGTATTTTGCTTCAAGCATGACAATCGCCTCTGTCTTTTTTGCGTTTGTTATCTCATGCATAACTTTAAATGAGACTCTTAACGGTTTAGTTTTAAATCAAACCATCTATCAATGGCTTGTCACAGGCCACTATCAATTTGAAGTCGGATTCTTAATTGATAATTTAACTGCCATGATGATGGTGGTTGTGACTTTTGTATCTCTGATGGTTCATATTTATACGATGGGGTATATGAAAGGAGACCCAGGCTATCGAAGATTTTTTAGTTACATCTCCTTGTTTACCTTTTCAATGCTGATGTTAGTCATGAGTAATAACTTTATGCAGCTCTTTTTTGGATGGGAGGCGGTAGGTCTTGTTTCATATCTTCTAATTGGATTCTGGTTTGAGAGACCCACCGCAATCTATGCAAACTTAAAAGCCTTTTTAGTAAATCGCGTCGGCGATTTCGGTTTTATTTTAGGGATTGCCTTGATTCTATATTGGACAGGTTCTCTTGATTACGCGACGGTTTTCAAAAGTACAGGCATTATGGCGGCCCATACAATGCAGTTATTTGGTCAGCCTATTAATGTGGTTACCGTAATATGTATTTTGTTATTTATTGGAGCTATGGGCAAATCTGCACAAGTGCCTCTTCATGTGTGGCTTCCAGATTCGATGGAAGGTCCGACACCTATATCAGCTCTGATTCATGCGGCAACCATGGTCACTGCAGGTATCTTTATGGTCTCACGCACATCACCTTTATTTGAGCTTTCTGATACAGCGCTTTCATTCGTTATGATCATTGGTGCTATTACAGCCTTGTTTATGGGCTTATTGGGCATCATTCAAAATGATATTAAGCGTGTCATAGCTTACTCAACACTTTCACAATTAGGTTATATGACAGTGGCGTTAGGCGTTTCAGCTTATTCGGTTGCTATGTTTCATCTCATGACGCACGCATTCTTTAAAGCCTTACTTTTCTTAGGTGCTGGTTCAGTCATTATAGGTATGCATCACGATCAAAATATTCAAAACATGGGCAACTTAAAAAAATACATGCCTGTGACTTGGATTACTTTTTTGATTGGCTCTTTAGCATTAATAGGGACGCCATTATTTTCAGGATTTTATTCAAAAGATAGTTTGATTGAGGCTGTGAAGTTATCCCACATTTCAGGAAGTCACTTCGCTTATTTTTCTGTATTGGTTGGTGTATTTGTAACAGCTTTTTATTCTTTCAGACTTTATTTCCTTGTATTTCATGGCAAAGAGAAGTGGCGTCTTCAAAAACTTGCACATCATGACGATCATCATCATGGCTTAAGTCCAAAAGATAACCCACATGAGAGTTCGTTAAGCGTTACTTTGCCATTAGTGCTTCTCGCTATCCCTTCTGTTGTGATTGGCTTTATGACAATCGAGCCAATTTTATTCGGTAGTTTTTTTGCACAAAGTATTTTCTTAGATATTGAAGCGCATCCTACGATGGAACACTTAAGCCATCACTTTAGAGAAATTTATCATGGACCCTTTGGTATGGCTTTGCATAGCATCACAAGCTTACCCTTCTTATTCGCACTTAGTGGCGTTGCTTTCGCTTATTACTGTTATGAAGTGAATTTAAATTTACCTAAAGTAATTTTTAACCGCACACAAATAATTTACAAAGTGTTACAAAACAAATATGGCTTTGATTCATTCAATGAAAAGTTTTTTGCATTTGGCAGTCGTCTCTTAGGTGAGAAATTCTGGCAAATTGGCGATGTCAAAATTATTGATGGATGGCTTGTTAACGGAACTGCTAAATCAATTAGTAAGTTTGCAGAAAAAATACGTGTGATTCAATCAGGGTATATTTACCACTATGCTTTTGCGATGGTGATAGGCGTATTTTTATTCTTAACCTTCTTTATAAAAATATAAGATGAATTTAACTCACCTACTAAGCTTCTCAATTTGGACACCTATTTTTTTAGGCGGCCTTATACTTTTATTAAGTGGAAAAATGAGTGACACGCAAGCCAAATGGCTTTCACTTGTCAGTAGTGTGATTTCATTTTTAATTACCATCCCACTTTACACAGCATTTGATTTTTCATTTGGACAGTTTCAGTTTCAGGAATTCTTTCATTGGATTCCTGCCTTTCATATTAATTACCATTTAGGCGTCGATGGTTTTGCGGTGCCATTAATTCTTTTAACAAGCTTCACTACCGTAATTGTTGTGATGGCTTCATGGCGATCAATACAAGACAGAGTTGCGCAATACATGGCAGCTTTCTTGATTATGTCAGGCCTCATGATTGGTGTTTTTAGTGCACTTGATGCCATGCTTTATTACATTTTTTGGGAGGCAATGCTTATCCCTATGTTCTTGGTGATTGGTATTTGGGGTGGACCTAATAGAATTTATGCCACGATCAAATTCTTTTTATATACCGTTTTAGGCTCATTATTAATGCTAGTCGCATTCATTTACCTTTACTTGCATACACATTCATTCGAGGTAGTAGATTTTTATAATGCCGGTCTAGGACTTTATCCGCAGATCTTTATTTTCTTAGCTTTCTTTATGGCTTTTGCAGTAAAAATTCCTATGTGGCCTTTACATACATGGTTACCTGATGCTCACGTTGAAGCACCTACTGGCGGATCAGTTGTTTTGGCAGCAGTGATGTTGAAATTAGGCGCATATAGTTTTATGCGATTTGCAATGCCGATTGCACCTGAAGCCGCGATTTATTTAAAAGATTTTATGGTGACTTTGTCACTCATTGCTATTTTATATATTGCATTGATTGCCATTGTGCAAAAAGATATGAAAAAATTGATCGCTTATTCATCGATATCACATATGGGTTTTGTCACGCTAGGTCTATTTATGTTTAATGCAATCGGTATTGAGGGTGCGTACGTTCAAATGATTTCTCATGGTTTTATTTCTGCAGCCATGTTCTTATCTGTAGGTGTTTTATATGACAGATTACACACAAGACAGATTGCAGATTATGGTGGTGTCATTCATGCAATGCCTACTTTTGCAGCTTTTGCTGTATTTTTTGCTATGGCCAATTGTGGCCTTCCTGGTACTTCAGGTTTCGTAGGAGAATTTATGGTGATCATGAGTGCGATGCAAAATAATTTTTGGATTGCATTAATAGCGGCAAGCTCTCTGATCTTCGGTGCCGCTTATTCTTTATGGATGGTGAAGCGCGTATTTTATGGCGAACCACGTAATCAAAAAATTAGCGCACTTAAAGATATCTCATGGCGTGAATTCTTTATCCTGTCTATATTGGCAGTGCTCATTATTTTAGTGGGTGTTTACCCAAAAGTTATTACGGATATGACAAATGCAACGACAGTTCAATTTCTAGAGCATATGCATTTGATAAAACCAGTCACACCATTACCTCTGGATATATAAATGAATCAACTTATTCAATCCGATCTTTTTTTAATCTTGCCAGAAATTTTTGTGCTTTCAATGGCAATGGTTGTGCTGATGACAGATTTATTTATTAAGCCTTCTGCGCGTTGGATTATTTTTGCTTTATCTCAATTCACTTTATTAGGCGGTGCTTATTTAACTGGCCAACATTTTAGTCACGAAACACAATTTGCTTTCTCAAACATGTTTGTTCGTGACGGCTTGGCAGATTTTTTAAAAATGATAAGTTATATAGGCACCTCACTCATTTTTTTCTATAGCCGGTCTTACATGAAAGATCGAGATTTATATCGTGGCGAATACTTTGCGCTCGTTCTATTTGCATTGCTGGGCATGATGATTATGATCTCAAGCCATAACATGCTTCTTGTTTATATGGGCTTAGAGCTTCTCTCTTTATGTTTATATTCTCTTACGGCCCTTGATCGTGATAACCAAAAAGCCACTGAGTCAGCAATTAAATATTTTGTATTAGGTGCTCTTGCATCAGGTCTTCTTCTATACGGTATGTCGATGATTTATGGCGCGACCTCGAGTCTAGATTTAAGCGTTATTTCAACAACATTATTGAATCATCCTACAGACCATGCAATTCTTATTCTAGGCCTGGTCTTTGTGGTTGCCGGCCTTGCATTTAAATTAGGCGCAGTACCTTTTCAAATGTGGGTCCCTGATGTGTACGAAGGATCGCCTTCATCAATCGCCATGCTCATTAGTTCTGTTCCTAAATTAGCAGCTTTTGCAATTACACTTCGTATACTAGGCGAAGGGCTTCAATCCATGATGGTTGATTGGAAACAAATGATGCTCATTATGGCGGTGCTTTCCATTGGCATTGGAAATATCACAGCTATTGCACAAAGAAATATCAAACGCATGTATGCATACTCAACGATTTCTCATATTGGCTTTATTCTTTTTGGCTTGATGAGCGGCACACTTAATGGTTATGCATCCAGTTTATTTTATGTTGTGAGTTATATGTTTATGACTCTTGTATCTTTTGGAATACTCATGATGATGTCTCGGAAAAATTTTGAGTGTGAACTACTTGAGGACTTTAAAGGTTTGAATAAGAGAAATCCTTGGTATGCATTCCTTATGCTCATTACTATGTTGAGCATGGCAGGTATACCTCCTACCATAGGGTTCTATGCAAAATTCATGGTGCTTCAAGCGGCCTTTGATGCGGGCTTTGCAATTTTTGTTGTCTATGCAGTTATGATGGCCTTGATAGGGATGTTTTATTATATGAGGATTGTAAAGCTGATGTATTTTGATGAGCCAAAATTAAAAGGTAAATTAGATGTCCCAATGGATATGCAATGGATTTTATCGGCTAACGCATTAGCACTTCTGGTTGTTGGTTTAGTGCCACATACATTTATGCAAGCAACAACGCAAGCAGTAGCTTTGAGTCTTCATTAAATGACGCAATCAATACTTATTCTGATTACCATCATCATGGCCAATATCCCTTGGATGTTTAGTGACTTTCTTTTTATTAAGAAATTTCCATCCCATAAAAAACCTTTTTCTTGGGCTTTGTTTGAAGTGGTGATTCTGTATTTTATTACCGGTGGCATTTTACTTTTTGCAGAGCTTAAAATGATAGGACATATTCAATCCCAAGCTTGGGAATTTTATGCGGTGACTTTCTTTTTATTTTTAGTTTTCTCTTTTCCTGGATTTATTTTTAAAACGCTTTGGAAATAAAATCTCTTAAAATTTTAATTGTAGGCTGCGGCCAACTCGGTTTTTCAATCGTCAAAAATACTGATCCTGATATATTTAAATTATATGGATTTAGTCGAAGTTTAAGAAAATCACCCCCTTCCATTGAAATGCATCAAGTTGATATTTTAAAAGCTGAAGCTATTGATGCCATTAAGTTAATAAATCCTGAAATTATTATCTACGCTGTTTCTGCAGACACTCAGTCTATTGAAAGTTACCAAGAGCATTATGTAGCAGGCTTAAAAAATACTTACGAAGCGATTTTAGAGCTCGATCACTTCAAGCATCTTTTCTTTGTTTCAAGCACAAGAGTTTATGGACAAAAAACGACTAAGATTTTAAGTGAGCTCGATATAGCAGAGCCTTCTGATTATGGAGGTGAAGCTTTATTAGAAGCTGAAACGGTTGCGCGCCAACTAAAAGATAAAGCCACTATATTACGTTTGTCTGGTATTTATGGCCCTAATCGAACGCGTATGATTCAATTAGCCCAAAGCAATCCAGGCAATTGGCCTGCAACTAATAATTGGTCTAATCGAATTCACGAAGAAGATGCTGCGCGTTTTATTGTATTTCTTATAAATCGAATTATGCTGAATGAACCTATCGAGTCACTTTATCTTGTGACAGATGGTGTGCCGACTAAACAATATGACGTATTAACGTGGATCAGAAATCGTCTGCAATTAACAACCGATACTATTGAAGTTCCGATCTTGGAAAGCGGGAAACAATTGCAATCTGTTTTGTTGAATCAAAGTGGATTTGAATTAAAGTACCCCGATTTTACATATGGTTACGAAGCGATCATTGATTAGGGTTCTTCAATAGGATAGAATCCAAACTCCTAAATTCTTTAGGCGCGTAGCTCAGCTGGTTAGAGCACCACCTTGACATGGTGGGGGTCGTTGGTTCGATTCCAATCGCGCCTACCAATTTTTTGCCTCATGGCTCAAGCTATCAAGAATGCTTAAAAGCTTATAAAATGATGCAATGCTAAATGATTCAATTCAACTATGCCTGAAATAAGATTACCAGACGGGTCTAAGCGACAATTTGAAGGTGACGTTACCGTCGCAGAAGTTGCACAAAATATCGGCGCTGGACTAGCGCGCGCAGCTCTCGCAGGCCGAGTGAATGATCAACTTGTCGATCTTTCATTCGTCATTCGTCAGGATAGCGATCTTGCAATCATTACTGACAAAAATCCTGAAGGGCTTGAGGTTATTCGTCATTCAACTGCCCATCTTTTAGCGTATGCCGTAAAAGAGTTATTTCCAGATGCACAAGTAACGATTGGCCCTGTCATTGAACATGGTTTTTATTATGACTTTTCATATACACGACCTTTCACACCAGAAGATCTAGAAAGTATTGAAAAGAAGATGACAGAAATTGCTAATCGCGATTTACCCATCACAAGAAAAGTATTGCTGCGTAATGATGCAGTTAAATATTTCAAATCAATTAAAGAAAATTATAAAGCTGAAATTATTGAATCTATTCCAGCAGATCAGGAAGTTTCTCTATACACCGAAGGTGAATTTACAGATCTTTGTCGAGGCCCGCATGTGCCATCAACTGGAAAATTAAAAGTATTCAAATTAATGAAAGTGGCTGGTGCATATTGGCGTGGCGACTCTAAAAATGAAATGCTACAAAGAATTTACGGCACTGCGTGGACCAATAAAGAAGACTTGCAAAACTATCTCTTCATGTTGGAAGAGGCGGAAAAAAGAGATCATCGTAAATTAGGAAAGCAACTCGATTTATTTCATATGCAAGATGAAGCACCTGGTATGGTGTTTTGGCATCCCAAGGGATGGTCGATTTGGCAAGAAGTTGAACATTACATGCGGAAAATGTTCTTAGATTATGGGTATCAAGAAGTTAAAACCCCAACAGTCATGGATAAGACTTTGTGGGAAAAATCTGGGCATTGGCAAAACTATCGCGACAATATGTTTACAACTTCTTCTGAAAATAGAGACTATGCGGTGAAGCCTATGAATTGCCCTGGTCACATTCAAATTTTTAATAACGCTCTGCATAGCTACCGCGACCTACCTCTAAGACTTGCAGAATTTGGTTCATGCCATCGTAACGAACCATCAGGATCGCTCCACGGTTTAATGCGTGTTCGTGGATTTACGCAAGATGATGCCCATATTTTTTGTACAGAAGAACAAATTAAAGATGAAGTGGCTAAGTTCATTGTTATGCTATTTAAAGCCTACCAAGACTTCGGATTTAAGGACGTTTTAGTGAAATTATCCACTCGCCCTGAGAAACGTGTGGGTGCTGACGAAACTTGGGATAAAGCGGAATCTGCCCTTAAAGCTGCTTTAGTGGAAAATAAGCTTGAATTTGACCTTCAGCCTGGAGAAGGGGCTTTTTATGGACCTAAGATCGAATTTACCCTAAAAGACAGCTTAAGTCGTCTTTGGCAGTGCGGTACGATCCAGCTCGACTTTAACTTGCCTGAACGCCTAGGCGCTGAATATGTCACGGAAGACAATAGCCGCAAACACCCTGTGATGCTGCATCGGGCTATTGTAGGTTCTATGGAGCGTTTTATTGGGATTCTTATTGAGCATTACTCGGGTGCTATGCCTCTTTGGCTTGCCCCGACACAAGCGGTTATCCTTAATATTGCTGACGCACATGCAAGCTACGCCTCAAAAGTCATGGATGAACTCAAGAAAAACCACATCCGATGCGATTCTGACTTGAGAAATGAGAAAATAACCTATAAAATACGCGAACATAGCTTACAAAAGATTCCTTATCTCTTAATTGTAGGGGAAAAGGAAATGGAAGCTGGGCAAGTTGCCGTGCGAACCCGAAAAGGCGAAGACTTAGGATCCATGTCGATTAAGTCATTGATTGATCGACTAAATCAGGAAGTTCAAACTAAAGTCTAGCAACAAGGTAGCGCGGTTTTTCTTTTATATTTACAGGGGATTTGTTATCGCTCAAGAGAAAGAAGTCAGAATTAACGGAGACATTACAGCTCAAGAAATTCGATTAATTGGCGTAAACGGCGAAGCGCTTGGCATAGTGACACTAGCTGAGGCATTTGCAAAAGCAGAAGAGATAGATATCGATCTAGTGGAAATTGCTCCACAAGCCCAACCTCCCGTATGTCGATTGCTTGATTACGGTAAGTTTAAATATGCAGAAAGTAAGAAGCAACACGAAACCCGCTTAAAACAGAAGCAGGTCAAGATTAAAGAAGTGAAGTTTAGACCGGGAACAGATGATGGTGATTACAACATCAAAATACGAAACCTCATTGGGTTCCTTTCAGACGGCGATAAGGCAAAGATCACCTTGCGCTTTAGAGGTCGAGAAATAACGCATCAAGAATACGGTTTAGCAATTTTAAAACGTGTTGAACATGATTTAATGGAATACGCAGTCGTCGAACAATTTCCGAAAATGGAAGGTCGACAAATGGTGATGGTTCTGGCTCCGCAAAAAAAAGTCAAACCAAAAACCACTGAAGCAAAAGTTTCTGAGTGATACGGCTTAAACGGCATGCCTAAGCACTCTTATTACTCTAACTAAGGAGATCAAAATGCCAAAAATGAAAACAAAAAGTGGCGCGAAAAAGCGCTTCAAGTTTTTAGGAAGTGGTATGGTAAAGAGAACACGTTCTCATTTACGTCATATCTTGACCAAAAAAACAACGAAACAAAAACGTAATCTTAGAGGCACTGTCCTCATTTCAGCAACCGATATCAAACGCGTTCGCGCGATGATGCCAACTCAATAAGGGGAATAATATGCCTAGAGTAAAACGTGGTGTCACCGCTAGAGCGAAACATAAAAAAGTTTTAGCACTTGCTAAAGGTTATCGCGGCCGTCGTAAAAACGTATACCGTATAGCTAAACAAGCAGTGATGAAGGCAGGTCAGTATGCATACCGTGATCGCCGTCAGAAAAAACGTCAATTTAGAACACTATGGATTGCGCGTATCAACGCAGCATCTCGTGAATGTGGTCTTACCTATAGCCGTTTCATGAATGGCCTTAAGAAAGCTTCTGTTGAAGTGGATCGTAAGGTATTAGCAGATATGGCAGTATTCGATAAAGCAGCTTTTGCTAAGTTTGTCGAAATTGCTAAATCTGGTTCAGGAGCAGCATAAAAATTATTAATTTTTAAAAGGAGGCTTCTAGCCTCCTTTTTTTTATTAAAATAATAGTCAATGAATAATCTCGAACACACCTTAAAAGAAGCCCGTGAAGATTTTGATCAGTGCCATTCTGTGACGGACCTTGATCAAGCAAAAGCTAAATACTTAGGTAAAAGCGGCGTCTTAACTGAAGCACTTAAATCACTTGGTAAATTATCTGCGGAAGAAAGACCTAAAGTAGGTGCTGAGATCAATGTCGTTAAACAAGGCGTTGAAGAAGCTTTAGAAAAAAGACGAGAAGCTATTTTAAATGCCTCGCAAGCGAAACAGCTTGCAGAGGAATCATTAGATGTGACTTTACCTTCAAGAAAAGAAGATCGAGGAAGCCTACATCCAGTCACACAAACGCTTCATCGCATTGAATCTCTTTTTCATTCCATCGGTTTCTCAGTAGCACACGGACCACAAATTGAATCTGATTTTTATAATTTCACTGCACTGAATATTCCTGAGTCACATCCAGCACGCGCGATGCATGACACATTTTATATTGATGAATCTTATGTATTAAGAACGCACACATCCCCTGTGCAAATTCGTCATTTAGAAAAAAATAAACCACCCTTAAAAATTATTTCGCCGGGTCGCGTTTATCGTGTTGATTCAGATGCAACACATTCACCGATGTTTCATCAGGTTGAAGGTTTGTGGGTTGATCAACAAGTAAGCTTCGCAGATCTTAAAGGTGTCATTGAAGATTTTCTCCAAAACTTTTTCGAGAATAAAGATTTGAAAGTGCGCTTCAGACCTTCATATTTTCCATTCACAGAACCTTCTGCTGAAATGGATATGAGTTGGAAGGGCGGTTGGCTTGAGATTGGTGGGTGCGGCATGGTGCATCCAGAAGTATTTAAACACGTAGGTATCGATTCAAATCAATATCAAGGATTTGCTTTTGGATTGGGGGTGGAGCGCTTAACGATGTTGCGTTATGGTGTTCAAGATTTACGCCACTTTTTTAATAACGACTTACGCTTTCTTCAGCAATTTATTTAAAGATATCTCAATATGCAATTTTCTGAAAATTGGTTAAGGTCATATGTGAATACATCACTGGATAGTGATGCGCTTAACCACGTCATGATTATGGCAGGCTTAGATGTTGATGAATCTCATCCTCTAGGTGCATCTTTTAGTCATGTGGTGGTGGGTGAGATTGTTTCGATTAAAAAACATCCTGATGCTGATCGACTTCAGGTGTGCGATGTCAATATCGGAGACAAGTCATTACAAATTGTATGCGGCGCATCAAACGCAAGACAGGGTATTAAGGTGGCGTGCGCATTAGTAGGTGCTAAATTACCTTCCATCGATATTAAGGAAGCAAAAGTACGTGGTATTGAATCATTCGGTATGCTTTGCTCGTTAAAAGAATTAGGATTGGCTGAAGAAGCTGAAGGCATTTTAGAATTAAGCCATGATTTAAAAAATGGTACTGATTTAAGAGTGGCACTTGATCTTAATGATCAAATTACGACATTAAAATTAACACCCAATCGAAGCGACTGTTTGAGTTTATGGGGTGTCGCCCGAGAAGTCGCTGCCATTTCTCAATCTTCACTATCTCCTATCACCTATGAAGTGAATCCGATCAAGCAAAGTGAAAAGAAAAATATAGTTGTCGAAGAAAAATCGGCATGCCCTCGTTACTGTGGTCGCATCATTAAAAATGTAGACAATACAAAAACATTACCTGATTGGATGGTCTCGAGACTCGAGCGCTCCAATATTAAATCAATCAGTCCCATTGTGGATATTACTAATTATGTATTGCTTGAAATTGGACAACCGCTTCATGCATTTGACCATGACAAATTGCAAGGTGATGTTGTGGTGAGATTCGCAAAACCTGAAGAGCCGATCCATTTACTCAATGACACAAAAATTAAATTGTCTAAAAAAGATTTGGTCATTGCAGATAACTCAGGTGCAATTGCATTTGCAGGTGTGATGGGTGGATTGCCATCGTCAGTCACTGAAGCTTCTAAAAATATTTTCTTAGAAAGCGCTTTTTTTGATCCTATTGTGATTGCTGGTAAAGCAAGAGCGTATAACTTATCTACAGATTCATCATACCGTTTTGAACGAGGGGTTGATTTTTCAAATACCCGACATGCATTAGAGCGAGCAACATCGCTTATTATCGAATACTGTGGCGGAGAAGCAGGTGAAATCTCAGAAGTTTTAAATGCTTTACCAAAGCGTAATGAAATCCATCTAAGACTTAAAAAATTAAATGCTATTTTAGGCATTGAAGTACCGAGCCAAGATGTTGAGCACATATTCCATCAGTTAGGTTTTGAAGTGAACAAAACCATCGAAGGTTTTAAAGTCACACCGCCTTCTTATCGATTTGATATTGCGATTGAAGAAGATCTTATTGAAGAAGTAGTTCGCTTATATGGTTACGACAAAATACCTTCTCATCATCCTATTAGTCATCAGGCGATGTTACCCGCTTCTGGAGCTTGTCAGCGAGATCTTAAAGAAGTGCTCACATCACGCGGCTTTTATGAAGTAGTGACTTATAGTTTCATTGAAGATGAGATTGAAAAAGCGTTGCATGGAAATTTAAACCCTATTCAATTACAAAATCCAATAGCAAGTCAGATGTCGACGATGCGATCATCACTGTGGGGAAGTCATCTCGAAGTCTTAACTTATAATTTAAATCGACAAGTATCGCGATTAAATATCTTTGAAATTGCACAAACTTTCCAAGGCGCAAAAAAAGATTTTATTGAGACTGAAGTGATATCTGGTTTAAGTTACGGTAGCTTTTTGCCTGAGCAATGGGCTGACAAGATACGCGAGATTGATTTTTATGATATGAAAGCGCATGTTGAAGCTCTAACGTCTAAATCACTCACATTTAAAAGAAGTGATAAAACACCATTAGCGCTTCATCCAGGACAGTCTGCAGAAGTCTTTTTAGAGGGTCAGTCGATAGGTTGGTTAGGTAAATTGCATCCAAAATGGCAGCAATACTTTTCTCTTCCAAAAGCCCCCTTTATCTTTGAGCTAAAAATAGAGAAGCTTTTAGAAGATAAAGCGTTTAAATACGAAGATATCTCAAAATTCCTTCCCGTAAGACGTGATATTGCCATCGTGGTAGATGAGTCAGTCGAGGTCGATTCGATTTTAGATGCTGTATTTAAGGCTAAAATCCCGTTCTTAAATCGAATGGCTTTGTTCGATCTTTACCAAGGAAAAGGCATCGCCGAAAACAAAAAAAGTGTTGCATTTCTGATACTTATGCAGGATACTTCAAAGACATTAGTTGATAGCGAAGCTGATTCTTCCGTATCAAAAATCGTTGAATTACTTGAAAAACAATTTGGCGCAACGCTCCGCAACTAATCCCATATTTAATACCGATTTAAAAGTAGGCCGTTATGACATTAACTAAAGCAGATTTATCCGAAATTCTATTTGACCGTGTAGGTTTAAATAAGCGCGAAGCGAAAGATATGGTTGAAGCTTTTTTTGAAGAGATTCGCAACGCACTTGAAAATGGCGACAGTATCAAGCTATCTGGTTTTGGCAATTTTGAATTAAGAAAAAAATCAGAAAGACCAGGTCGCAATCCTAAAACGGGTGAAGAGATTCCAATCAAAGCAAGACGTGTGGTTACTTTTCACGCAAGTCAAAAACTAAAAAGCAATGTAGAAGAGAACTACTCTGGAAAGAAAGCTTAAATCCCCCGTCTTACCTGAAATACCTTCAAAGAGATATTTTGCAATCGGAGAGGTAAGTGAGCTTTGTCTCGTCAAGGCGCATGTGCTGCGATATTGGGAGCAGGAGTTTGATCAGCTCAAAGATGTCAAGCGACGTGGTAATCGACGCTACTATCAATTACCTGAAGTACTTCTCATTCGTAAAATTAGAGAGCTTCTACATGACGAAGGTTTTACGATTCAAGGCGCTAAACAGCGACTTAAAGATAAAAGTTTTGTTAAAGAAGTAAAGCAAGCTGAGCCACCTAAAGAGCTTCAAGTGACTAAACAAGGTCAAGTTGAGTTGCCTTTAGAGAATCTCAATCAATCCAATTCACTTGCCGGCCTTAATATAAAGTCGATTAAAGATGAATTGCTCAGTATCATAGATCTGCTTAAAAAGTAATTCATCATTGTTTTAATTTTCGGGGCGTAGCGCAGCCTGGTAGCGTACTTGCATGGGGTGCAAGGGGTCGTGAGTTCGAATCTCACCGCTCCGACCAATTAAAGCGATGAATTAGTTTTCAAAAATAGATTTCTTAGCCTTATAATTTTCATAGATCATTTTTAAGCCTATTCAATTTTTCAGGTGATTCATTATAAAACCTAAGCAATCCTCTAAAAACACAAGCACGCAGAATCGTAACAGTTCGATATTAAATACGTTGTGGGTGAGTTTTTTCTTTGTCGCTTTATTAAGTGCAATATGGAGATGGGTAGGTCAAGGAGACACTGAAGTGTTTGCCACTATGGTGGATAGCCTTTTTTCCATGGCAAAGCTATCGGTTGAAGTGATGGTATTACTTTTTGGAACCCTAACGCTTTGGCTAGGATTTTTAAAGATTGCTGAACACGCAGGTTTAGTTGAAAAAATAGCATCTTGGCTTTCACCGCTTTTTAGGCGTCTCATGCCTGAGGTTCCTAAAAATCATCCAGCAGCAGGTCTGATCACCATGAATTTTATTGCGAATGGATTAGGTCTTGATAATGCTGCGACACCTATTGGACTTAAAGCGATGCGATCATTGCAATCACTTAATCCAACACCAAAGATCGCAAGCAATGCACAAATTCTTTTTTTGGTTATGAATGCTTCATCACTCACCTTACTTCCAGTATCAATCTTTATGTATCGTGCACAGCAAGGAGCATTAGATCCCACACTTGTTTTTTTACCTATTCTTTTAGCAACAAGCGCTTCCACTTTGGCTGGTTTTTTCTCAGTCGCTTTTATGCAACGAATTAAATTAAACGACCCTGTAGTCATCACATGGATGTTAGCCATTGCAAGTTTATTAACTGTATTTATTTTATTCTTAAGTCATTTATCAGCATCGGCATTGGGCGCATTCTCATCTCTCTTAGGCAATGCTGTCCTGTTTGGACTGATTGTTACTTTTTTACTTATAGGTATATTAAAACGTGTGCCAGTCTATGAGTCATTTATTGAAGGCGCTAAAGAAGGTTTTGATGTATCTAAAAATTTACTGCCTTATTTAGTTGCGATGTTATGTGCAGTCGGTATTCTTCGAGCATCAGGTGCGCTTGATGTTGTATTGGATATGATTCGTTATCTTGCTAATAGCTTTCACTGGGATACACGTTTTGTAGATGCGCTACCAACAGCGCTTGTGAAACCTTTTTCTGGAAGTGCCGCAAGAGCTATGCTCATTGATACTATGACAACACATGGTGTCGATAGCTTCCCGTCACTTTTAGCAGCAACTGTTCAAGGCAGTACTGAAACTACTTTTTATGTTTTGGCAGTTTATTTCGGTGCAGTTGGTATTCAGCGTGCACGACACGCAGTTGCTTGCGCACTATTTGCAGATCTTGTTGGTGTGTTAGCCTCTATTGGTGTTTGTTATTGGTTTTTTGGATAAAATTATTTAATAAGGATAAATGATGTATGTATTTATGATTGTGATGTATGCCGGTATTCTTTTTTTAATAGCTGCTTTATCTTTCGGTTTTCTTTCATGGCTCATCTATCAAAAGAATAAAAAAAGTAAGCAATTAAAAAATTTATATTGGGCGCGCGTTATATCTGCAATTCTTTTAACCCCCTATATATTCTTCCAATATATATTTTCTGATCTGACTTATCTTCCAATCAGAATTTCTTTTGTAGTTTTTTCTTTTGTTATTCTTTATCTTCTTGTAAAAAGATGGGGTAAAGACGCGATACCAAAACGTAAATGATTACCGTTAAATCAATTAAGGAATCAGATTTTGAGGTAATAGTTGAATCGAAGTCGATCACACAACATAAAGTTCATGTCTCAAATGATTTCTATAATTTCCTAACTGATGGCAAAGTATCTTACGAACATTTAATTATTGCGTCGTTTGAATTTTTGTTAGAGCGAGAATCGAATAACTCCATACTTTCTCAGTTTGATTTAAAGGTCATCTCTCACTATTTCCCTGAGTATGAAAAAGAGATTAAGAAGCGTCTGAAGGGTTAATCTTTCGTATACAATAATCATTTAAACAACCTATTAAAGAGGCGATATATGGGCAGTAAAGACAAAAGAAAAGAATCTAAAGGTAAAAAACCACAACCTAAGCCAGCCAAGGTATAATTTTATAACCTATTGATTTATATAGTTTTTTTATAATTATCCCGGTTTAGTGTTACTTCTCTCATGATTTTCATGAGACCTCATTCATGATCCTCAAGGTGTTTACTTTTTAAGTCCGAGTAAGATTACATTTAAGTAATTTCTTATTAACTTAATAAAAGGATCAACATCATGTGGACAACTCCAGCTGCTACTGAAATGCGTTTCGGTTTCGAAGTTACAATGTATGTAATGAATAAGTAATTATTCAGATTTAATAAAAAAGCCCGCTTAATGCGGGCTTTTTTGTTTCTAATCCTTTTAAAAATTAACCCAAGCTTTTGTTCTGATAGAGGCTTGAGCGGCTTCTAATACTTTTGTATTCCAAAGGGCATCATCTAAAGAAAGTTTGGGCGCAGTATTGTTGATAATGCATTGGTTAAAATGATCAATCTCAAGTGTAAAGTGATTCGCTTTTTCAATAAGCTCATTCTTTGATCCGTCTTTGTCAGTTGTTATGGTTAATTGTGCCTCATCATTTTCATGCTGCCACACCGTGTGGCACATCAACTTTCCTTTTTCCCCAAAAATTTCAAATTGAGAACGTCTCACGCATTCAAAGCTAATATCAAATTGAGCACGTCGATTCAGGCCAAAATTAATCATGCCCGAAGTTGTGAGATCTGCCCCATGATCATTCAGATGGCTTGTTGCAACCACTGATAGAGGGTTCTGATTAAAGCATTGTCGAATCGTATGGATAGCATAAGGTCCAATGTCCCAAAGAGCGCCACCACCATTTTTAATGGATCGATCGATACGATAAAAACGCGCAGGCTGGATTGGGAAAGAAAACATAGAATGCACATACTGCACATCACCTAATAATCCTGAACTAATAATTTCTTTTATACGATTAAACTGTGGATGAAAGACATACATAAATCCTTCCATCACTTTGACGTGATTTTGATGAGCCGCTTCCTGAATTAACTCAACTTCCTTTGAATGAAGTGCGATAGGCTTTTCTATGAGTACATGTTTTTTATGATTGATTGCTTGAAGAGCGGGCTTGGTATGCTCCTCGTTTGAAAGTGGGATATATATAGCGTCTATATCAGGATGATTAATCACTTCATCTAAAGAATTGAAGGTCTGAACTTTACCTAAAAGTGATGGCTGGTATTTTTCTAAACATTCTGCCGCTGCATTGACTCTTCGACTTCCAATAGCAGCAAGCTCACCAAAAGGGCTATTTGCAATAGCGGGAAGAAGTCGCTCATTGACACGTGCTGCCCCTAGAATACCCCAACGTACTTTTTTCATTTTTTTGTCTTAAATTAAACGATGTTTTATTATGCTTAGCCTTCAGTGAATAGACAAGCCATCATTTCTAAGAAGTTTCAGGTTGAGAAAAGCCTTATTAAATGCGATCATTTGATCCATGAAATTTTTACTACTTCTTTCATTTCTCATTCCAATTTATTCCTTTGCTGATTGGTCTTTAGTGCATCAAGATGATGCTGATCATTATATTGATTATAAGTTGATGAGCAAAAGTGGACATAAGACAAGGGCGTGGTATTTGCAAAATTATGCTGAACCACAAACCATTAAAAATCTTCAATACCACTCTGTTAAAAATAGATCAGAATTTGATTGCAAGGCTCGAAAAATGAGAATTCTAGCTTATGCTTTATACCCAGAACCTATGGGTCAAGGTCGCGCTTTATTTAACAAAGGCGAAGCATTAGATTGGCAAGTGATCAAACCTAAAACGCTTAATGATTTATATTTAAAGCGCGTCTGTAGCAAAAAGAAATAAAGTTTTATTTACGTCCGCGTCTAGTTAGAACAACACCAAGTCTTTGAGCGGCCATTTCATTATTACCTTCTGAGTCTGCTAAAACCCATCCAGTCATAAACATACGCGTCATATATTGTCTGTTGTATAAAAAAGCCACAATCACCTGCCATAGTCCCAGTGTGATAATTGAAAAAAGCATATGAAGTGCTGCCACACCTAATTCACCTCTAAAAAGCGGCACAAACCATCCAAAAAAAAGATAGGTCCAACTAAAACCATAGTAACCAATTTTGATCATGCCCGAATTCGGGTGTTTAATAATTACGGCAGTAGCCATTGTTATCCCTTGTTTTAGAAAATTAAATTTTAGTAGAGATTATGAGAAATAAACTAATTGTAGTGGTGGGGGATGCGAGGGTCGAACTCGCGACAAACGGATTAAGAGTCCGCTGCTCTACCAGCTGAGCTAATCCCCCA
>Ga0208227_1000004_pt1 | contig 70313 bp, 58 predicted proteins | sample LakMenEpi13Jun11_FD_150692 | JGI IMG/M metagenome (GOLD analysis project Ga0208227, IMG submission 150692) | Freshwater microbial communities from Lake Mendota, WI - 13JUN2011 deep hole epilimnion (SPAdes) | ecosystem: Environmental > Aquatic > Freshwater > Lake > Epilimnion/Euphotic zone ...
TATGTAATAGATTGTTTATTGGTGTTCCATGTTCCACTAGATGCTCCAACTGTTATTGTTGGATCTTTTGCTCCATCGCGCGTAAAGGCCTGAATCACACCACCAGAAGAGTTCCCATAAAGCGCCGAAAACGGGCCGCGCATGAATTCAATTTGTCCCAACGTGTCTAAATTGATAGAGCCTGCTTGTCCTTGACCATCAGCACTATTCAGAGGAATGCCGTCAGCATAAATTCGAATGCCTTTTACTCCAAACTGAGAGCGAGCACCAAAGCCGCGCGTTGAGATTGAAAGTTCTTGAGCTGCTGTAGATCTATAATTAATTACTACTCCCGGAATTCTTGGCGCAATTTCAGATAAGTTAGCACCTGTTCTTGCATCTCTAATTTCACTTCCAGAAACGGCATCAATTGACAAAGGCAAATCAAAACTATTAGTTTCATAACGCGTTGCTGTCACAACTGTCGGAGAAAGCGTTTTAATGTCACCTGCAAATGCGGAAGTTGATGCGAATAAAGAAAGCAAAAGTAAACGGATTTTCATATGTATTTGTGTGGCGGTTTATTAAAAAGAAAGCGAAATATTACAGGAAAAAGACAATTAGAAGTCTAAGCAAAATCATTAATGTAATGATTTTGCTTGAGATATCACGAGAATACTAAGAATAAAGTACCCCAACATACCTAAAGATAGGCCGAGGGGTGAAAACCAAAGAAAAGGTACTACTAAACCCGCCGATACCGTAGAAAGTAACATCTGAATAAAAGCTTGTCCTGATGACGCAGTACCTCGTATTTTTTCAAAACGATCAAGCGCTGCAATAGACAGAACAGGCATAGCCAGTGACATGCCTATGTTATAAAGAGCCACGAAACCAATGTTAATTAATAGGTTCGTTTGAAAGAAGGTACAAAAAAGCACATTAAGAGAAGCTATAAGACCCATCCATATGTAGGCAATTTGAATTGTTTTTTTATGAGATAAATTTCCGGCAGCTTTTTTTGATAAGTAAGAGCCAAAAATCATGCCTGACACAGTGGGTATAAATAAATACGCGAATTGTGTCGAACTCAAGCCTAAGTGGTCAACAATAAATATCGGGCTTGATAAAACATACAAAAAGAATCCTGAAAAATTTGCACCTAGTGCAATGACAAGAAGCAAAAATTCTTTATCTGAAAAAATAGTTTTATATCGATGTGTGACTGCTGAGAAAGAAAAAGAAACGCGCTTTGATTGAGGCATTGTTTCAGGAAGATATTTAATTGCAGCAATTAATGAAATAGTCGCATAGATTGCCAAGAATATAAAAATACTATGCCAATGAATACCTAACAAAAGACCGCCGATCATAGGTGCTACTGCAGGTGCAATACCAAATAACATTTGTATAGTCGCCATAACACGTTGCGCTTCTGGGCCCTGAAATAAATCACGCACCATAGCGCGAGCAACCACATTACCTGCTCCTCCCCCTATGCCTTGCAAAATTCGACCCAGCCATAATATTTCTACACTCGTTGCAAATGCAGCACAGAGAGAACCTACTATAAAAATACCTAAGCCAATTTTGATTGTATCAATACGACCAATCGCATCAGAAATAGCACCATGAAATAAAGTCATCAATGCATAAGGAAATAAATAAAAGGTAAGGCTTTGCTGAATAGCGTGAGGGTTTGTCTCTAAATCATTAGTCATCACATGAAATGCAGGCAAATAAGTATCAATAGCAAAAGGCGCTAATGCAGCCAAGCTAGCCAATACAAAAACACGCACCATATGAGATGAGTTCATAGTTTTAGATTATAGAGGAAAGATGAAACTAAAAGATTTTAGGGTGTTGCGTGAAAGTCTTTAATTAAATCATTCGCTTCGCCGGAGAGAATTTTCTTAGAGTTTTTATCATTTCTAAAAAGAATCGGTTGCGCTTGAAGAACAGGATTTTTAGCATCTTCAATCGCTTTTTCGATGATGTGATGATTGGGCGACAAACTACATACTGGGTCAGCACTCTCTGCATCACCTGATAAAAGGAATGCTTGGCAACGGCAACCGCCTAAATCATTTTCTTTTTCAGGGCAGGTTCTACAAGGCTCTTTCATCCAACTATCACCTCGATATCGATTGAATGCTGGAGAATCTTGCCATGCCCACATAAGGCCTTTATCTCGGACATTTGGGAATTCCATATTAGGCAATACCCGTGCTGAATGGCAAGGTAGTACATCGCCATTGGCAGTGACAATCATAAAGACTTCACCCCATCCATTCATACATTTCTTAGGGCGATCTGAGAAATAATCAGGCACCACAAAGAAAACTTTCATTTTGTTACCAACTTTTTCTCTAAATTCATTGGTAACTTTTTCTGCGTGATCAATTTGTTCTTTAGTGGGCATTAATTGATTACGATTCACAAGAGACCATCCGTAATATTGCGTATTAGCCAATTCAACATAGTCAGCACCTAAAGCTTCGGCCATCTCTAAGATTTCTTTGATATGGCCAATGTTATAGCGATGGATTACAACATTAAGTACCATTGGATAGCCATGGTTCTTGATCATTGCTGCGACTTTTTTCTTTAATTCAAAAGTTTTGGTATTTGTAATGAAGTTATTAATTTCTTCAGTAATGTCATGCATTGATAGCTGAATATGATCCAATCCGCCCTCTTTGAATGCTTGAATTCTTTTTTCGGTTAAGCCTACACCTGAAGTAATAAGATTGCTGTAATAGCCTAATTTTTTTGCTTCTACCACAATCTCTTCAATGTCATCGCGAAGCAGCGGTTCGCCACCTGAAATGCCTAATTGAAGTGCGCCTAATTTTCTTGCATCACGTAAAACATTAATCCACTGCTCTGTCGATAATTCATTCTGTGTATGCTTGTCATAATCAGTAGGGTTATAACAAAATGCACAATGAAGTGGGCATCGATATGTGATTTCAGCTAATAGCCATAAAGGTTGTGTATGTGTGACGGATGCTGCTACACCATTATTTTGTATTGCCATCGTATTTCCCCTTAATTAGCTTTCTCAATCCAGGCTTTGTCTAAAGCGAATTGAATCATAGATAAAATATCTTTTTCGATACCTTCGACATCTTTAAATTTTTCTTTTAAGGCGCTGACAATTTGATCGACTGAGTTTTTTCCATCAACCAAACTTAAAACTTCACCCGCACTTCCATTTAATTTGACCATGCCTTCTGGAAATAAAATGACATGAGACTGCTGCGCTTCTTCCCACTGGAATCTGTGATGTGCTGCAATCTTTAAAATATCTTGGTGTTCGATCGTCATGATTAAAATACAGGCTGTCTTAGGTAATCGCGATCTTCAACTTTAATATTTGAAGATGCGAGCATAATGGAATCTGCAATCACCCATAGCACATTGAGTTTAAATTGAAGAATGTCCAATGCGCGCTCTTGCATCGCACGAGATTGACTAAAATAATCTAGCGTCACGGATAAGCCTTGTTCAACATCGCGCCTTGCTTCTGTTAAGCGTTTTTTGAAATATGAGAGTCCAGATTCATTGATCCATGGGTAGACTTCAGGCCATGAGCTTATGCGCTGTTGATGAATATGTGGCGCAAACAACTCAGTGAGCGATGAACATACTGATTCTTGCCAAGGTCTTTGTTTTGCAAAATTAATATAAGCATCCACTGCGAAACGAACACCTGGGCTCACGTGCTTTAAGGAAGTGACATCTTCTCTCGTTAAGCCAACCGCTTCACCTAATTTAATCCAAGCTTCGATTCCACCTACCGCATCATCCACACCATCATGATCTGTGATACGAACGATCCACTGTTTTCTGACTTCAACGTCAGGGCAATTAGAAAGTATGGCTGCATCTTTTTGTGGAATACCAATTTGATAATAAAAGCGATTTAGCACCCAGCTCTGGAGTTGTTCTTTGGTGAGCTTTCCTTCGTACATCATCACATGGAAAGGATGATAGATATGATAACCACGACCCTTCTCGCGAAGCTTCTCTTCAAATTCTTCTCTTGTCCAAATTTTATCCATGTCTAACGAATCCTTTTATAAAACAATATCCATACCGTCATATGCCACTTCAATGCCATGGTCAGTTAAAATCTGACGCTCTTTTGAATCTTCTCGCAAAATTGGGTTTGTATTGTTAATGTGTATAAGCACTTTTTTAGCGTTGGGATAACGATCTAACACTTCAATCATACCGCCCTCACCTGACTGAGGATTATGGCCAATGTCTCGTGCTTTCTTTGTCATTAAACCCATATCCATCATTTCTGTATTCGTCCAGAAAGTACCATCGACCATAATACAGTCTGCTTTTTCAAATAAAGGTGGTAGGTGAGGTTCAATTTCACCTAAGCCTGGTGCGTAAAATAATCGCTTCTGTGTTTTTTTATCTTCAATCAACATACCAATCGTGTCACCTGGATGGGGATTATTTCGATGCGGTGAATATGGAGGTGCGGCACTCTTTAATGCAACAGGAGTGAATGTAAGATTTTCTATTTTAGGTATTTCAAATGAAGTTTTGCCATCAGTTGGAATTTCGTGATGATTAATACCACAGTAGTGATCTAAAATTTTTAGGAGTGGATTACCTGTGGTGAGATCTTGATATACCATATCTGTGCAATAGAGTTCACGTTTTTGTGTGCCCTCACGAAGCATTAACAATCCTGTCGTGTGATCAATTTGTGCATCAATAAGAATAATGGCTGAAATACCACTATCACGAATAGCACGACCCGGTTGTAAAGGAGGAAAATCTTGAATTTGTTGTAACACATCAGGCGATGTATTAAATAGCACCCAATGAACGCCGTCAGAACTTACACAGATAGATGACTGTGTGCGTTTTGTAGCTTTAATAGTCCCTTTGCGGAGACCATCGCAGTTTTGACAATTACAATTCCACTGAGGAAATCCACCACCCGCACCTGCACCTAAGACATGAATATGCATAGAACCCTGTCAATGAGACTAATATTTAATAATGAAATGATACTGCGGGAAAAGCACCTAATCTCATAGTGGAAATTAGCTAAATAGAACTCATGAAATCCATGAGTTCCTTAAAGAATTTCGCGGCCAATCACTTTAGCAATACCTCTTAACTCACCCATGAGTGAAATAAGTTCTTGCGGATTGATAGCTTGATCTGCATCACACCATGCCTCACATGGGTTAGGATGCATTTCAACCAAAAGACCATCTGCACCTGCTGCAATTGCCGCTCTAGATAATGCTGCCACCATCCATGCTTTTCCACCTGCATGAGAAGGATCAACGATAACAGGAAGATGCGTTTCTTTCTTAAGCACCGGGATCGCTGTGACATCTAATACATTTCTATAATAAGTTTCAAAAGTTCGAATACCGCGCTCGCAGAAAATAATATTATGATTGCCACCTGCTGCTATATATTCTGCAGCCATTAACCATTCTGAAATCGTTGCTGACATCCCTCGTTTTAAAATGACTGGTACATTGACCTTGCCAACTTCTTTTAGAAGCTCAAAATTTTGCATGCTGCGCGTACCAATTTGAATCACATCCACTTTATATTTCATAAAGGTGTCGAGCTGTCTTGCATCCATAAGCTCAGTGACTATAGGCAAGCCTTCTTTATCTGCAGCCTTTCTAAACATTTCCAAGCCTTCAACACCTGTACCCTGGAATGTATAAGGACTTGTTCGTGGTTTAAACGCACCGCCACGCATAAGTCTTACACCAGCGGCTTTAACTGCTTTCGCAGATTTTTCCATCTGTTCGGGTGTTTCAACGGAACATGGGCCTGAAATAATTTGGATCTGCTTACCGCCCATGAGATTACCTTGAATATCGATAACGGTATCTTCTTTATGCCACTCACGCGCAACAATTTTATAAGGCTTAACAATGTGAAGCGCTTGCTCAACACCAGGAAGAGATTCTAGAAGCTCAGGGTCAAGACTTCGCTCATCTCCAATCGCGCCGATAACGGTTCTTTCGGTGCCACGGGAAACATTAGCTTCCAGTCCCTTTTCTTCGATACGCTTAATAACCGATTCAATTTGCTCTTCGGTTGCTGCGTTGCTCATTACAATAATCATGCTAGATCCTATTTAAATAATCGCTTCTAGTGCTTGAATAAATCTTTCATTTTCTTCTTTAAGACCAATGCTCACCCTCAAATAATCAGGCATCTCATAATTAGCCACTGGACGCACAATGATACCTGCCTTTAGTAAGGCTTCGTAGACTTGGAATGCTTTATCTACTTTAAAACTTATAAAGTTACCAAAAGTAGGAATAAAACTTAACTTTAACCTTTGAAGTGCTGATTCTAATTGTTTTTTTCCATTATTATTCAGTATTTTACTCTCACTGACAAATGCGTCATCCATTAATGCTGCCACTGCAGCATCTTGAGCAAGACTGTTTACATTGAAAGGCTGTCTCACACGATTCATAAATTGAATAATTTCTGGATTTGACGCTCCAAAACCTACTCTTAGCCCAGCCAAACCATAAGCTTTTGAGAAGGTTCTTGAAATAATCAAATTGGGAAATTGAGAAAGCCATGAAAAACTCACGGACTTATATTCAGTATCCAAATATTCATCGTAAGCCTCATCCAAGACCACAATAATATGTGGAGGAATCTTCATTAAAAAGGCTTTCAGTTCATCCTTGGCAATAAGAGTTCCGGTTGGGTTGTTAGGATTAGCGATGAAAATCATTTTGGTTTTTGAAGTGATTGCCGCGAACATTTTGGCAAGGTCATGCGCAAAATCTTTGGCGGGCACTTTGACCCCAATAGCACCCATGGATTGAGTCACAAGACTGTACACAGCAAAAGCATGCTGAGAAAATATAGCTTCATCACCGACTTTTAAGAATGTGCGCGCTGACAATTCTAAAATATCATTTGATCCATTTCCAAAAATTAAACTATCTGGATGTAAATTAAACTTAAGACTGACAGCTTTTTTAAGCTGAAAGGCATTGCCATCGGGATAACGATAAATCTCATCAATGGATTTTAAAATCACCTCACGAGCTTTAGGGCTCATGCCCAATGGATTTTCGTTGGAAGCCAACTTCACAATTGAAGACTCTTCGAGTTGATATTCGCGCGCAAGCTCGGCGATTGGTTTGCCACCTTGATAAGGCGCAATATCACAAATATATTTTGGGATTAATGATTGAATCGACATAATAAAATATTAAAAAATCTTAAATGGCATGCTAAAACATAAATCCATTAAGTCAAATTAGACTGCGGATAAGATCCTAAGACTTTTAAAAATGACGCTTTAGATTCAATTTCTTTAAGCGAGTCTGCTACTTTTGAGTCAGTCATATGACCTTCGACATCAATAAAGAAAACGTATTCCCAAAGGCCTGTTTTTGAAGGACGAGATTCAAGCTTAGTCATACTTACTTTGTTTTTTGCAAAAGGTTCAATCATAGATGCAATCGCACCGGGCTGATTTTTTGCAGCAACAATAATCGACGTTTTATCTAATCCGGAAGGTTTAACCTCGTGATTCGAAATCACCAGGAATCGAGTTGAATTCTTAGGATCATCCTCAATATTTTCAGCCAATAGAGGAACATTAAATAACGCTGCAGCTCGGACACTTGCAACAGCAGCTGCGCCCTTTTCTTTTGATGCAATTTTCACAGCTTCAGCATTGCTAGAAACAGATTGCAATTCAATGCCCGGTGTATGGTTAAGTAACCACTGATGACATTGAGATAAAGATTGCGTGTGTGAATATATTTTTTTAATGCTCGAGACATCTTTTTCATTGCTAATTAAATTATGATGCACAGGCAAAATAATCTCGGCACAGATCATTGTGTTAGATGTGAGGAGTAAATCAAGTGTGCGGTTAATTGCACCTTCAGTCGAATTCTCAACAGGCACAACACCATAATGCGCTTTATGTGATTCCACAAGATGAAACACTTCATCGATGCTCGATGTTTGCATAGACACAATCGATTCTCCAAACTGCTTCATGGAGGCTTCTTCACTGAACGTACCAAGTGGACCTAAAAATGCAACGGTGATTTGTTTCTCAAGCGCTCTGCAATTAGACATAATGCTCTTGTAAATACTTTCGATACTTTCGTTAGAAAGCGGTCCTTGGTTTTGCTCAACCAAACGACGTAAGACTTGAGCTTCACGCTCTGGACGATAAATCACACCGTCTGTTTTAAGACTTCCAATGTTCGATGCTAACGTTGCTCTTTTAGAAATAAGATCCAAAAGTTCGTTATCGATTTTATCAATCGCATCTCTTAATTTTTTTAATTCATCTGTCATATATTAATGTGACTTTTCAAAGTCTTTCATGTAATCAACTAGGGCTTGAACACCTTCAATCGGCATAGCATTGTAGATTGAGGCTCTAATACCCCCTACAAGTCGATGACCTTTTAAACCGATCATACCTAAATTTTCAGCACCTGTTACAAAAGAAGCATGTAAATCTTCATTTTGAATTCTAAAAGGGACATTCATACGCGAGCGATTTTTGATATCAATAGGATTTGAGTAAAAATCTGAAGAGTCAATGTAGTTATATAACAATTCAGCTTTTTTAATATTTTGTTTTTCAATCGCCGCAAGGCCTCCAAGCTCAATCAACCATTCAAATACAAGTCCTGCCATATAGATACTATAAGTCGTCGGCGTATTAATCATGGATTGATTCTCAGCTTGCGTCTTCCAATTGAAAACGGAAGGTGTCAATGGCGAAGCCACTTCTAACAAATCGTCTCTCACGATCACAATTGTTAAACCTGCTGGGCCAATATTTTTTTGCGCACCGGCATAGATAACCCCAAATTGACTAATATCGACTGGTCTTGAAAGAATATGGGACGACATATCGGCAACTACTGGAATAGTTTTAACGGAAGGCAAATCAAAATATTCAACGCCATGGATAGTCTCATTAGAACAGAAGTGAATATATGAAGCTGAAGAATCTATCTTCCACTCTTTTAGATCAGGGGCTTTCGTATAACCAATAGACTCAGATGAAGCGGCAATCGACATATCGCCAAAAGGAAGTGCGTCTTGATATGAGCGCTTAGACCAGTATCCACTTACAACATAATTAGCTTTTTTACCATTAAGAAGATTCAAGGGCACCATTGAATTTTGAGCAATCGCACCGCCTTGAAGAAAGAGTACCTTATAATTTTTAGGCACATTAAAGAGTGATCTAAAATCACTTTCCACTTTCTCAATGATCGACATGTAGTGCTTGCCACGATGAGACATTTCCATCACAGACATTCCTGAGTCATGCCAATCAATCATCTCGGCTTGAGCCCGAAGCATCACTGACTTGGGTAATACGGCAGGACCCGCTGAAAAGTTATAAGTACATTTCATGATGAATTAAAAGCTATTCCTCTAGATCATCATCAGCTTCTACAATCTTCTCGAGGCCTGATAATTTTTCATTCTCACCTAAATTAATTAATGTCACACCTTGTGTCGCACGGCCTAATTCGCGAATCTCACTGACACGTGTTCGGATGAGCACACCACCTGTTGTAATCAACATAATTTCATCTTCATCGTTTACAAGTTTTGCAGCAACAACAAGGCCATTACGTTCGCTCACTTGTATCGCTTTGACGCCTTGCGTGGCTCGTCCAGAATGTCTAAAGTCAGATAAAACAGTTCGTTTTCCATAGCCATTTTCAGTAGCAACTAACATAGATTGTTGATCATCACTGGCAATAAGAAGAGATAGCACTTGTTGGTCTTCTTGTAATTTCATACCACGAACACCACGAGTATTTCGACCCATACTTCTTACATCCTCTTCGTCAAACCACACGGCTTTTCCACCATTCGAGACTAAAACAATATCATTTGAGCCGTCAGTAATTTCAGCGCCAATCAAGAAGTCATTATCATCGAGATTAATTGCAATGATGCCTGACTTACGTGGATTAGAAAAATCTGTAAGCGGTGTTTTTTTAACTGTGCCTAATGCAGTGGCCATAAAAATATAATGCTTATCATCAAATTCTTTGATAGGAAGAATCGCATTAATTTTTTCGCCTTCTTGAAGTGGGAATAAATTAACAATAGGTTTGCCTCGACTTGTACGACTTCCTTGTGGCACTTCGTAAGCTTTTAACCAATACACCTGGCCACGACTTGAAAAACATAAAATATTATCGTGAGTATTTGCTACAAACATTTTGTCGATAAAGTCATCGTCTTTGGTAGTCGCTGCTTGCTTACCCCTACCACCTCGTTTTTGGGCACGATATTCATCTAACACTTGTGATTTGATATAGCCTGTATGGGAGAGCGTGACCACAACATCCTCAGGTGTAATTAAATCTTCTGTAGATAAATCTAATGCATTCTCGACAATTTCGCTTCGACGTTTGTCGCCATATTGGTCTTTAATCGCCTTAAGTTCATCGACAATAATCGCCGTGACTCTTGCAGGGGTTGCTAAAATATCTAGGAGATCTGTGATGACATTCATAATCTCTTTGTATTCATTAACGATTTTTTCTTGTTCTAAGCCTGTTAAGCGTTGTAATCTTAATTGGAGAATTTCTTGTGCTTGAACATCTGATAACTTATAGCCTGATTCAGTCAATCCAAATTCTTTCGACAGCCCTTCAGGTCTAGAAAATTCCATCGCGGCACCATTCAACATAGCTTCAACCACAGAAGATTTCCATGTGCGCGCCATCAATTCTTTCTTGGCGTCAGGTGGTGTTGGTGCAGCTTTAATGATTTTAATCATCTCATCGACATTAGCTAATGCGACTGCTAAACCTTCTAACATGTGGCCACGCTCGCGCGCTTTTCTTAATTCAAATACGGTTTTTCTTGTAGTAACTTCACGACGGTGCCTTAAAAAGGCATCTAAAATTTGTTTTAAGTTAAGAAGTTTTGGCTGCCCATCAATGAGCGCTACCATGTTCATACCAAAACTATCTTGAAGCTGTGTTTGTTTGTAAAGATTATTTAAAATAACATCAGGATTCTCACCGCGCTTTAATTCGATCACAACACGCATACCTGATTTATCTGACTCATCTCTTAAATCTGAAATGCCTTCAATCTTTTTATCGTTAACAAGCTCTGCAATTTTCTCGATAAATGTTTTTTTATTAACTTGGTATGGAAGTTCATCAACGATCAAGGCTTCACGATTACCCTTATCGAGTTTTTCAACGTGCGTTCTTCCGCGCATAACAACGCGGCCTCGACCGGTCCTATAGCCTTCTTTAACGCCTGTAGTGCCATGAATAATTCCGGCTGTTGGGAAATCTGGTGCTGGTATTAATTTAATTAATGCATCAATCGATGACTCAGGTTTTTCTAGAAGTAATAAACACGCATCAACAACTTCATTTAAATTGTGAGGCGGAATATTGGTTGCCATACCCACAGCAATACCAGAACTTCCATTGATAAGAAGATTAGGAATACGCGCCGGCATAATAAGAGGTTCTTGTTCGGAGCCATCATAATTAGGACCGAAATCCACCGTCTCTTTATCAATATCTTCTAAAAGCTCATGTGCAATTTTAGACATACGGATTTCCGTATAACGCATCGCAGCTGCATTATCACCATCCACTGAACCAAAATTTCCCTGACCATCTACTAACATATATCGCAAGCTAAAATCCTGCGCCATACGAACAATCGTATCGTACACAGCTGTATCACCATGAGGATGGTATTTACCAATTACATCACCGACAATACGTGCTGATTTTTTATAAGGCTTATTAAAGTCGTTATTAAGTTCATGCATCGCAAAAAGCACACGACGGTGAACAGGCTTTAATCCGTCTCTGACATCTGGAAGCGCTCGTCCGACAATAACGCTCATAGCGTAGTCGAGGTAAGAGCGTTTCATCTCATCTTCAAGGCTTATTGGGATGGTTTCTTTAGCAAATTGATTCATAGGATTTAGATCGATAATTTAAGTAGAAAACTACCCAAATTTTAGCATGTAGCAGGGCTGTATTTTTACCCTGCTAAAGGTATTTTTTAGCGCGAAAGACTAGACAAATCGGCTTTTAGGTCTTCTATATCCTCAAGGCCTACAGCGATTCTGACAAGGTTGTCCTTGATACCAGCTTTTTGACGCTCTTCAGGGCTGACTCTTGAATGAGTCGTCGTAGATGGATGTGTAATCGTAGATTTAACATCACCTAAATTAGCCGTAATAGAGATCAATCGAGTGGAATCAATTAAGCTCCATGCCTCTTTTTGGCCGCCTTTTACCTCAAAAGATACAATAGCTCCACCCGTTTTTTGCTGTGTTAAAGCGAGTTTATGCTGCGGATGAGAGGCTAATCCAGGATAGTAAACACGATCGACCTGAGGTTGAGACTCAAGCCAACTTGCTAAATGAAGTGCATTCTTAGAATGAGCATCCATGCGAATAGGGAGTGTTTCTAAACCCTTTAAAAAGACCCAGGCATTAAATGCGCTCATCGTAGGTCCTGCTGACCTCAGGAATTGATAAACCGGCTCTATCGTTTTTTTATCTGCTAACACTGCACCACCTAAACAACGTCCCTGTCCATCAAGATACTTAGTAGCAGAATGAATAATAATGTCAGCACCCAATAACAAAGGCTTTTGAAGTGCAGGCGAACAAAAACAATTATCCACTATTAATTTAATATCTTTTTGATGTGCAATTTTTGAAAGTGCTTGGATATCAGCGACTTCAGTTAAAGGATTAGATGGAGTCTCTACAAAGAAAAGTTTTGTATTTTTTTGAATAGCATCTTCCCACTCATTAAGATTAGTGAGTGATACAAAAGTAACCTCTAAACCCCAACGCTTTAAAATATTGCTAAAGAGTTGCACGGTTGTACCAAAAATGCTTCTAGACGCCACGATATGTTCTCCAGCAGAACATAGGCCCATAATCGTTGCTAAAATAGCTGACATACCACTTGAAGTCGCGACACATGTCTCACTGCCCTCTAAAGCTGCAAGGCGATCCTGAAACATAGTCACTGTAGGATTCGTAAAACGAGAATAGATATTGCCAGGCTCATTACCTGCAAATCTTGCAGCAGCCTGCGCAGATGAATCAAACACATAGCTTGAAGTTAAAAAGATAGCTTCAGAATTCTCACCGAACTCAGATTGTAATGAGCCCGCTCGAATCGCTTGTGTATCAAATTTCCATGGATCGTTATTCATAATCTGTTACCTTTTTTTGGGCATAAAAAAACCCGTTTCACAAAAAGCTAAAACGGGACAGACCTCGCTTTAGCTGTATTTTTAACGCGCCCGCAAGCTGAGAAATAACTTTATCACTCAAATCAGCGCACTTGAAATTATGCACGATAAAAAAAATACGTCAAGAAACGCTTATTATTAAGCCGCTTCCTCTTCGTTTTTACTTAAATTTAAATCCATTTGTGTGCTGGCATTTGAAGGCTTGTCAGACATATTAGAGTCAGCACGAAGTGTTTCAATATTTTTTAAATAATACTCATCAATGTCACCTGTGATGTATTTGCCATCAAAACAAGAGGCATCAAATTTTTTAAGTTTTGGATTAATAGATGCAATATTTTCAATGAGCGCATCTAGATCCTGATAAATCAATTCGTCTGCGCCAATTTCTTTTCGAATTTCTTCGTCCGTTTTATTAGGCGCTAGTAATTCAGTGCGCGAAGGCATGTCAATACCATAAACATTAGGAAATCTTACAGGTGGCGCTGCTGAAACTAGATAAACTTTTTTAGCACCCGCCTCTCTGGCCATTTGAACAATCTCTTTTGATGTTGTGCCTCGTACAATCGAATCATCTACGAGTAAAACATTCTTGTCTTGAAATTCAATTTTAATCGGATTAAGTTTTTGTCGTACTGATTTTTTCCTTAATGCTTGACCCGGCATGATAAACGTACGGCCAATATAACGATTTTTAATAAAACCTTCGCGATAATCAAGACCTAATTCGAGTGCGAGTTGCAAAGCACTAGGCCTACTCGTATCAGGAATAGGAATCACAACATCAATATCGAGATGAGCCCAAGCTTTTTTAATTTTCTGCGCTAATGTCTTACCCATATTAAGTCGTGTTTGATAAACAGAAATACCATCGATCACGGAGTCAGGTCTTGCAAGATAGACATACTCAAATATACAAGGGTGATGATTAGGTTTAGCGCATTGTTTAGAATAAAAATTACCATTCATATCAATAAAGACTGCTTCGCCAGGCTCTACATCTCTTACCAACTTAAATCCTAATACATCAATGGCTACACTTTCAGATGCCACCATATATTCAACACCTTGAGGACCTTCGTGTTTACCAATCACAAGCGGGCGAATGCCGTGGGGGTCTCTAAATGCAAGAAGACCAAAATTGGCAATCATTGAAACAACAGCATAAGCTCCTTTGCATCGCTTATGAACTGAAGTGACAGCATCAAAAACAACATCACTATTAAGCACGGTACTCTTTGCAGATTCTTCTATCTCGTGCGCTAACACGTTAAGTAAAACTTCTGAATCTGATGTGGTATTTATATGACGAAGGTCTTGTCTAAAAATATCTTCTTTAAGCTTTTCAGCATTAGTTAAATTACCGTTATGGCCTAAGACAATTCCAAAAGGCGAATTTACATAAAATGGTTGAGCCTCTGCAGCTGAAGATGAACCTGCTGTCGGGTAGCGGACGTGAGCAATACCTGCATTGCCAATAAGATTTCGCATATGGCGCGTATGAAACACATCTTTCACAAGACCATTATTTTTATGCATGAAGAAAGTATTGCCGTCGCAAGTAACAATACCAGCGGCATCTTGACCCCGATGCTGGAGAACTAACAAGCCATCGTAAAGTAGCTGATTAACCGGGTTTTTACCGACTATTCCAAGGATTCCACACATTTCAGCGCCTTAAAATTATGTTCGTTGTGAATATTTTACATGCTTAAGGATATCAAGTGGCAAATAAACACCTGCTATAGCTGTAAAAGATTCGAAATAAGGTTTAATCAGGGCGTCCTGCCATGCAGCGCTCTTTTCAAATGAGGTTGACTGAATAACAAAATGACAGACAAGCGCAATAAGAAGAGCTCGAACGATGCCAAATAATCCACCTAATAAAATATTAGGAAAGGTGAGTCCGGTGTATTTAATAAATTTATTCAAGATAGCAATCACACCCATGGATGAAATAAGAACAGCTATAAAAATCAGAAAATAAGCAACTAAGTCACGGACCGACTCTGTATCAATCCAATACAGTTTGGAAGCAAGAGCAGGAGAAAAAGATTGCGCTAAGTAGAAAGCAAAAAACCAAGCAATGATGGAAAGAAGTTCGCGCACAAAGCCACGATAACAACCGAGAAGAGAAGAGATGATGATGGTCATAAAAAAACCATAATCAACAAAAGTCATTAACTAGTCTTCTTGATAATGCCGGTGATCCCTGCATTTTTAATTTTGATTAATACTTCTTTGGCCAAAGCTTCTGTTTTAAATTCGTCCGTAATCAATCTTATCTTATCAGCCCCATTAACTTTAATTGTTTCACTTTTAGTTTGGATATTTAATTGATTTAATTTTTGCTGAAGAGATTTAATCTTTTCATTATCTGAAAAAATACCCAGCTGAATATAAATACCAGAGTTAGAAGTTGTTACTACTTCAGATTTTGTTTTTACATCACTAGGTGGCAGTGCTTCTTTTTTAATCGGAGAGATCGATGACTCTGTAATTTCCTGTTTAGTCTCTGGTGGTTTAATGCTTTCAACATTAACATCAACATTTTCAGGTGTACTTTCCATCGAAATTTTAATGGGTTCAGTAGGACCCTCCTCATTACGATTTTTTAAAACAAAAGGCGCTGATATAAGAAGAATAAATAAAATGATACTTGCGCCAAGAAGCCTCTTTTTGGCCTGACTAATCAGTTTATCTTCTTGAGGCTGTATTGAATTGTCTTCGTTCATAACCTAGGAAATGAGTTTCATAATATCGGCAACGGTAAAGAAAGATCCGAATACAATTATTCTATCATTTCTAGTGACCTCATTGGACGCAAATTGATACGCTTCTTGTATATTTTTAAAAGACTTGATATGAGCAGATGGATTAATTTTTTGGATAGCATTAGAAATAGTTTCAATACTTGCCGCCCTCTCGTTTTGAATTTCTGCAATAAACCAATCGTTAATATCGAAATTTAATGCTGTAATTACACCGAAAATATCTTTGTCCTTAAGTATAGAAAACACTGCAATGGTTCTACCGGAAATGGCATGTGCCTTTAGATTGTGGCTTAAAGATCTTGCAGCCTGTGGGTTATGAGCCACATCAAAAATCAAAGAAGGCATTTTTTTAACCTCCTGAAATCTCCCTGGTAATAATGCCAATGAAATACCTTTTTGAATTGAAAGTTCAGTTAAAGGTAATTTATCTTCCATGGCTGTAACTGCCATAAGCGCATTTGTTGCATTAGCTAACTGAAAATCACCTTGTAACTTAGGCATAGGTACATTCATTACGAATGACGATTCAATTAAAAAATCAAAAGAATCATGATGGGTTTTATAATCAAAATCCTTGCCTATAATTTTTAAATTAGCACGAATTGATTCACAATGTTTTATTAGAGATTGTGGAGGATCGAGGTCGCCAAAAATTGCAGTTTTTTCAGTACGGTAAATGCCAGCTTTCTCAAATCCAATAGCTTCCCTTGTGTGCCCTAAATAATCCATATGATCAAGATCAACAGTTGTGACAACGGCACAGTCGGCATCAAAAACATTTACAGCGTCTAATCTTCCTCCTAAGCCTACCTCGAGAACAGCAACATCAACATCGGCTTTTGAAAAAATAATCATGGCGGCAATTGTTCCGTATTCAAAGTAAGTGAGTGTTACTTCTTCTCTTGCCGATTCAATTTTTGAAAAAGCCTCACAAATAAGCTCATCTGAAACAGCAACGCCTTGAATTTTAATACGCTCATTAAAATGTAAAAAATGTGGCGAGGTGTAACAAGCAACTTTATAACCAGCTTCTTTATAAATTGATTCTAGTATGCTGCAAGTTGAGCCTTTACCATTAGTGCCGCCAACAGAAATGATAGGGAAGGAAACATTTAAATTTAAACGTTCAAGAACAATCCTGATACGTTCTAGCGTGAGGTCAATCGTGGAAGGATGTGTTGATTCGATATACCCTAGCCAGTCGGTAAGATTCATAGGGCGATTGTGCGAGAACTTGGAGGGGGTTAAATTAATTTTTAGATAATTTAGATATTAAATTAGTAAGCTTTTTCTTCATGTCACGGCGATCTACAATCATATCAATGGCACCATGTGTGAGAAGAAATTCAGAGCGCTGGAATCCTTCAGGTAATTTTTCTCTCACGGTTTGTTCGATCACACGAGGACCTGCAAAACCGATTAATGCTTTAGGTTCAGCAATAATTACATCGCCTAACATTGCAAAACTAGCGGATACACCACCCATAGTTGGGTCGGTGAGAACTGAAAAATAAGGTAATTTAGCTTCGCTTAGTTTAGTTAAAGCAGCACTCGTTTTTGCCATCTGCATGAGTGAAAGTAATCCTTCTTGCATTCTGGCGCCACCGCTTGCCGAGACACATATGAATGTGGCTTTCGCTTTAATAGCAGCCTGAATACCGCGTACAAATTTTTCACCCACGACTGAGCCCATCGACCCGCCCATGAACTTAAATTCAAAAGCGGCTATCACAACAGGTTTGCCTTCCATTAAACCCTGCATCACAACCATTGCATCTTTTTCGTTCAGATCTTTTTGTGATGACTTAATACGATCAGCATAACTTTGCGTATCGTTAAACTTTAAAGAATCTAAAGGCTGGATGAGCGCACCAATTTCTTTTCTTTTGTCTTTATCTAACAAGGTATCTATACGTGAGCGAGCTGAAATTCGATTATGAAAAGAACATTTTGGACAAACCTCCATATTTTGCTCAAGGTCTGTTCGATAGAGCACAGCCTGACATGAAGGGCATTTACACCATAAACCTTCGGGAATATTTTTTTTAGATACACTTCCAACAATACGTTTTATTTTTGGAGGTATAACATTTTTTAACCAGCTCATAGTTGTACTCGACTCATTAATTAACTGCTTCTCTTAATTCTTTCATTAACTTCGAAATGTTTTGAATTAAATTTTCTTTATTTGAACTCTCAATTTCCTGAACCATGCGACTGCCAACGACAACTGCATCGGAAATCTTAGCAACTTCTTTCGCTGTTGCTGCATCTTTTACTCCAAAACCCACGCCAATAGGAAGATCCGTTAATTCCCGAATCATACCAACTTTAGACTTCACCTGCTCAATATCAATATTAGCAGCGCCTGTAACGCCCTTTAAGGAGACGTAATATAAAAATCCAGATGCTTGCTCGATAATTAATTTTACTCTGTCTAATTCTGAGGTTGGCGACAATAAAAAAATACTATCAATGTTTTTTTCTTTTAGAAGTTTTGTAAATTCCACGCACTCTTCAGGAGGGTAATCTACAGTAATAATTCCATCCACATCAGAAGATTTTGCTCTTTCCACAAAAGTCTCAGCACCAATCGCTTCAATAGGATTTGCATAGCCCATTAAGATGATGGGTGTTTTATCGTCGTTCTCTCTAAAAGTTTTAACCATTTTAAATACATGAGATAAACCTACATGATGGGCCAAAGCTCTTTCGCTTGCTCTTTGAATAGTGGGACCATCTGCCATTGGGTCTGAAAAAGGAATACCTAATTCAATCATGTCAGCACCCGAATCTACCAAAGCATGCATCATTGATACGGTGAGATCAGGATGAGGATCGCCCGCTGTAATATAAGGAATTAAAGCTTTTTTATTTTTTTCTTTAAGCGTTTTAAATGTATTTGTAATTCTCGACATAAAAACTTTATAGATTGATATTTGAAATTTTAGCCACAGTATTAATATCCTTGTCACCTCGGCCGGATAAATTAACAAGAATGACTTGGTCAGGCTTCATCGTTTTCGCAAGCTTCTCTGCATATGCGAGAGCATGGCTAGTTTCAAGCGCTGGAATAATACCTTCGGTAAGACATAGACTATGAAACGCATCTAAAGCCTCTGTATCTGTAACAGCAACATATTCAGCGCGCTTTATATCTTTTAACCAAGCATGTTCAGGGCCAACGCCTGGATAATCAAGACCTGCTGAAATTGAATGTGTTTCAATAATTTGACCTTCTTCATTCTGCATTAAGTATGTTCGATTGCCATGCAATACACCTATAGGGCTATTGGCAGTTAAAGGTGCTGCGTGTTTGCCTGTTTCGATACCATGCCCTGCAGCTTCAACGCCAATTAATCGAACTTCGCGCAAATCTATATAGGGATAAAAAATACCCATCGCATTTGAACCGCCGCCCACGCAAGCGACCACTGCATCTGGTTGCCGACCAATCATTTCATTCATTTGCGATTTACATTCAACACCTACGACAGAATTAAAATCACGAACCATCATAGGGTAAGGGTGAGGTCCTGCCACAGTACCAATGATATAAAAGGTAGTAGAGATGTTAGTCACCCAATCTCTCATCGCTTCATTAAGCGCATCTTTTAGAGTTTTAGACCCGCTTTCTACAGGAACAACCGTAGCGCCAAGAAGTTTCATGCGGTATACATTAGGCGCCTGTCTTTTTACATCTTCAGCTCCCATATAAACTACACACTCAAGGCCTAAACGTGCTGAGATAGTTGCTGTTGCAACCCCATGCTGCCCTGCCCCCGTCTCGGCTATGATGCGTGGCTTGCCCATACGTTTCGCGAGTAAAGCTTGACCTACAGTATTGTTAACTTTGTGAGCGCCTGTATGATTTAAGTCTTCCCGCTTCAAGTAAATTTGCGCACCACCCACTCGATCAGACCACCTTTTAGCATGGTAGATTGGGCTTGGACGACCTACAAAATGCTTTAAGTCGTATTGAAGTTCAGCAAGAAAATCAGGATCGTGACGATATTTTTCATACATCGTTCTTAATTCATCAAGCGCTTCAATTAAAGTTTCTGCGACAAATACGCCGCCAAATTGACCAAAATGGCCTTTTTCATCTGGCATATCATACGGTTGCATCTTGAGTTTCCTTTATAAATGCTTGAATTTTAAGAGAATTTTTAATACCTTTTGAATCTTCAACGCCACCACTGATATCAACTGCATAAGGTTTCACTTGGTTTATAGCTTCTTTCACATTGTCCACATTAAGTCCGCCCGCCAATACAATTGGTTTAGAGAGCGAATGGGGAATTAAATTCCAATCAAATGTTTGGCCTGTGCCGCCCTTAAGGTGCTCATGAGACGCATCAAGTAATAAAGCTTCTGCATCATAAAAATCCTTGGCATATTGTAACAAATCTACCGAAGAGGAGACTGCAACTGCTTTGATATAAGGAAATTTAAATTGTCTGCAAAAATCAGGTGTTTCATCGCCATGAAACTGTAAAACATTCACTAATCCAGATCGAATCACCTCTTCTATTAAAGTAGGATCAGCATTCACAAAAAGGCCAACTTTAGTCACAAATGGAGGTAACTCTCTAGCAATAACTTTAAAAGCATCTAAAGCAATGTAACGTGGGCTTTCTTTATAAAAAACGAAGCCAAGCGCATCACAACCTGCAAGGATGGAAGCTTTTGCATCCTCCAAGCGAGTAATGCCGCAAATTTTAGTGCGTGTTCTCAATGTAAAATCAATTCAAGATGAAAGATATTCATTATAAGGATTAACGATCTTGTCATAAATGATTATTGTCAAAAATATTGACAGTTCTGCGCATAAAAGGAAATGCGTATCTCACGTCATAATCCACACCAGACAAATAAAGACCGTCAGGTGAAAATGTAGGGGGTGACTTTGTCCTGTCTTTAGATAACAACAATTCTTCAATATAATCGCTTGGGTAATTTCCTTTACCAATATACAAAATAGCTCCCATCATGTTTCTAATTTGATGGTGAAGGAAACCATTCGCCGAAAACTTAAATAGATAAAAAGGATGGTAGTTTATAAGAGATATTCGGGACATTGTTCTTATGGGGCTTTTGGCTTGGCACTCTGAAGATCGAAACGCACTAAAATCATGCTCACCCTCAAAATACTGAATGGCTTCTTTCATCTTTTTAAAATCAAGCTCATCATGAATCCATCCTGCCTTATTAGCCCACAAAGCAGACGGAAAAGAAGCGTTATAAACTAAATACTCATAATGACGTTGTGAGGCTGAATACCGCGCATGGAAAGTATCATCAACTTCTTGCGCCCATAACACTCGAATAGATGATGGTAAAAAGGCATTAACACCCCTTACCCAAGCAGTGATAGGTCTTTGAATTTTAGTTTCGAAATGAACCATTTGAACGAGCGCATGAACACCAGTATCGGTTCGACCCGAAGCGTAAGTATCCAATTTTTCTAGCGCAATACTTTCAAGCGCTTTTTCAATTTCACCTTGAATCGAATCCACATCGTTTTGCTTCTGCCATCCAGAGAAATTAGATCCATCATATTCAATACACAATGCGATTTTCATAGCAGTTTATAAGTAAAAAATTAAAAATAGAGTAGTGAAGATCATTGAGATAATTAAAAGTAAAGATGAGCCATTAACTCTTTCTTCTTTAATTTGAATATGTGAAAGATTCATATGATTTTTATTGCTTGAATATAGGAGTAACGAAGACAAATCGTTAAGGGTAAAGCGAAGTTTACGTTTTGATTGAAAAGTCTTCACATATTCCATTGTTAAATAAAGACGAACGGCAAAACGTTTTGCATCAATACCAAATCGTTTTAATGGCTTAAAAATTAAATAAAAAGTCTCGATTAAGGTTTGATAAGTCATTAATGAAATCATCATCGTAATAATAGCAACTGAATTAATAAGACGCATAATTTGAGTTGAACCTAATAAAAGACCTTCGTATGATGGAGATAGGTAGGGCCAAAGAAACACATATTCACCCGGCGTATTAAAAACATAGAGCAAAAAGGTGATGATAAGAAAAAATTTCAACCTAATAATAAGTTTAGGTATTGAAAACTTTATAAAAAAAGAAAAAACTAAAATAAAAAAAAGCAAAAAAAGATTAAAACTAAAATTATATTTATTGATTAGCAATAAAGCACATAAAATACCTACCAATTTAACTAATGCATGCACGATAGTTTAATCGTTCAATGGCCTAATCAAAATGAGTTGGCTTCTGATCTTTATCCGATAAATTGCTTGTAGTGCCTGACAAATCGATATCTTCTATAGTGCTTTGTTCTTTGATTGGTGGCGCCTCAGAACCAGCTATTTCAGAATAAAGTTTATCTTTATCAATACTCATTGAATCAATAAGTTCTTTTTGCTCTTTCTGTCTTTTAATTTTGATAACAAAAAGCATAATTAAGATAGCCAATAGAAAACCTAAGAAAATAAATAGGCCGCTAGACGATGATACGCTTGAAGCTTCCTTATCAGATGCCAATTGCGCATTTGCTTTTTCCTCACTAGGGCTATCAGAAATAGAAGATTTAAAAGATGTGTCCGCAGGGACGGCTATATCATTTTTATTCGCATCTGCTTCACTTGCCTGACTGATGAGCGAGGTAAGTTCTGGCTTAGATTCAACTATGGGTGCTTTGGTAGTTGAATCTTTAGTTTGATTAACTTGCTTTGATTTCTCTTGAAGATCGAATAAGGCTTGATTAGATATGGTTAATATTTTTTTTGCATCAGCGAGTTCTTTTTCCAAAAGAATAATTTTTTGTTCGGCATCTTTGATATTTTTTTCTAAGGCTGTCTTATCATCATTAATCTGATTAATTTCTTTTTGAATAATCTCTTTACTATTTTTATTATTAGTTAACGTATCACCTGTTAATTTAATGCGCGGCGCAGAAGAAGCTGGCTGATTTTGAATAATGGTTGCAGGCGTTAAAGGCACTTCAGGCGGAGTCGAAATTACTTTCGGGCTATTTGCAACAGCCTCAGCAGTTTTTGTACTATATTTATTCCATTGCGAAGATTGAATTTTAATTTCAGCCATCGCTTTTGCATGGGTTAAATTCATAAAATCATCTTTTGTTGGCAAGGCAATCTTCTGTCCAACTTCTAAACCGTTAATATTTTTATTCGTAAAAGCAAGCTCATTAAGATTAAAAATACCAACAACCATTTGTTCGGTAGTAATACCAGGTATTTTATTTTCCCTTGCAATTTTATATATAGTATCTGCAGGTTTAACCGTTATTGATTTTGAGGATAGATCAGCAGGCTTATTTTTCTCTAAAGGTTTAAGATTATTTTTATTTTCTTTTTCAAAAGTAATCTTATTTTTATCAACGCTTTCCTTTACCTCTTTTTTATCATTCATCGGCAATGGCTCTGCTTTATCAATAGCTACAATTTTCTCCTGCTGAATAATAGGTGTCTCTGGTGGGTCGAGAAGTACGGTATATTCACGGTAATTTCTTCCTTTTGCTGAATCGACTTGAATGAGCAAATCTAAAAATGGATCCGGCACAGGCTGAGTGCTTTTCAGCTTTAGGATGGTCTGACCTTTTTCATTTTTTTGTAGTTCAACAGAAATATTATTGTGGATAGCAAGACGCTCTATACCTTGCGACTCATAACTCTCTTTCGTTGCCAGTGATGTCTTAAGTTTCGATAAATCTTCACCTGGCGTTAACATCATTTCAATTTCAGCATTTAGGGGCTGCCCTTGAGATGATGTCACAACGATTTTACCCAGCTGCAACGCATTGCCAACAAGCGGTAGCAAAAGTAAGCAAAATAAAAATAAGTTTTTAATTTTTTGGCTCATAAATTTCTTTTAAATAGATTTAATAAGTATTCTTAAGATACGTCTAAGAGGCTCTGCAGCACCCCATAGCAATTGATCACCCACTGTAAAAGCTGAAATATATTCAGGCCCCATATTAAGTTTTCGAATTCTGCCTATAGGAATAGAAAGCTTGCCTGAGACTGCAGCAGGACTTAACTCTTTCATTGAAATTTCTCTCTCATTTGGAATTAACTTCACCCATGGATTAGCGTTACTTATGGTTTGATTAATTTCCTCCAAAGAAATACTCTTTTTTAATTTAATTGTTAAGGCTTGACTATGGCATCGCATAGCGCCAATGCGCACACACAATCCCTCAATGACGATTGGATTGTTTTCTCTTCCGAGAATTTTGTTGGTTTCAGCCGAACCTTTCCACTCTTCCTTACTTTGACCATTATTTAAATCTTTATCAATCCAAGGAATTAAGCTTCCCGCTAAAGGGACACCAAAATTATCAATTGGAAAATCTCGAGATTTAAGTGTAGACGAAACATTTCGGTCTATATCTAAAATAGATGTCTTGGGATCATTGATTAAATCTTTTGCATGGTTGTAAATATCTCCCATTTGAGAAATAAGCTCTCTCATATTTTGAGCCCCAGCTCCACTTGCTGCCTGATAGGTCATTGATGAAATCCATTCAACAAGATCTTTCTTGAACAAGCCATCAAGCGCTAAAAGCATTAGGGATACAGTACAATTTCCACCAATCCAATTTTTATTGCCTTTTTTATATGCTTCTTGAATGAGGTCACTATTTAGGGGATCTAAAATAATTACTGCGTCTTTTTCCATTCTCAATGAAGAAGCCGCATCAATCCAATGTCCCTGCCACCCCGAATCTCTTAATTTAGGGTATACCTCAGATGTATAGTCTCCGCCCTGACATGAAAGAATAATATTCATGGCTGCTAGTTCTTTAATGTCATGTGCGTCTTTCAAAGCACTTTTACTTCCAGAAAAAGATGGCGCTACGTTTCCTGTTTGAGAAGTAGAAAAAAAGGTTGAGTCAAATTCCTTAAAGTCATGTTCCTCTTGCATGCGTTGCATGAGAACTGAACCTACCATACCTCTCCAACCGACAAAACCAACTCGATTCATTAAAATTCCTGTTCTTTAATTAGTTAAGTGATGCAATTACCGCTTCACCCATTTCACTACAGCTTACTTTTTTATCACCAGCAGAATAAATATCTGCTGTTCGGAAACCGCGGCTTAATGCTTTTTTTACAGCTGATTCAATTTTATTCGCATTTTTTTCATCATTGAATGTGTATCTAAACATCATGGCCAAAGATAAAATTGTGGCAAGCGGATTTGCAATATTTTTTCCAGCAATATCAGGCGCTGAACCATGACTAGGCTCATACATGCCTTTATTATTGCTATCGAGAGATGCGGATGGGAGCATACCGATAGAGCCAGTTAACATAGAGGCCTCATCCGATAAAATGTCTCCAAAGATATTTCCTGTAACTAATACGTCAAATTGTTTTGGATTTTTTATGAGTTGCATCGCGGCATTATCAACATACATATGAGTCAATTCAACCTCGGGATATTCTTTTGAAATATCGATCATAATTTGACGCCATAACTCTGTTGCTTCTAAAACATTAGCTTTATCTACAGAGCATAGTTTTTTCGATCGCTTCATTGCGATCTTAAATGCGACATGAGCAATGCGTTTAATTTCAGATTCTGAATATCGCATTGTGTTGATACCCTCACGCTCACCCTTTTCATTCACATGAATACCGCGAGGCTGACCAAAGTAAATATCACCTGTGAGTTCTCTCACAATCATAATATCAAGGTTAGATACAATTTCAGCTTTAAGTGAAGAGGCTCCAACAAGCTCAGGATATAAAATAGCAGGTCTTAAATTAGCAAATAGATTCAGTTCTTTTCTAATGCGAAGCAATCCACGCTCGGGTCTCTTATCCCTTGGAAGTGCGTCATATTTCCAATCACCTACAGCACCAAGAAGAATAGCATCAGATTTGACGGCTAGATCAAGTGTTGAATCCGGAAGTGGATCGCCGAACTTATCATAACCAGCTCCCCCAATTTCTGCCTCTAATAATTCTGCACCTAGATTAAGCGCTTTTAAAACATCAACCGCTTGTTTTGTAATCTCAGGTCCGATGCCATCGCCAGGTAATATTGCAATTTTCATTTTATTTAGAAAGTCTTTCTAATTTTAAAGTAGCCATGAATTTTTTTGGTAGTAAGTCTTTTCAAAAGCTTTAATGCTTTCGCTATGCTGCATTGTCAAACCAATATCATCTAATCCATTGATTAGGCAATGCTTCCTAAACGTATCCACCTGGAAACTTATTTTTTCTTTAGAAGGCAGAATAATAGATTGATTTTCCAAATCAACCGTTATTGCATAACCTTTATTTGAATAAGTTAAATCAAATAAATGATCGATGGTCTCAGCTGACAAAACGATGGGTAGTAAGCCATTTTTAAAACAATTACTAAAGAAAATATCAGCAAAACTAGTCGCCAAAATTACTCTAAAGCCGAAATCTTCAATTGCCCACGGGGCATGCTCTCGACTTGAGCCACAACCAAAATTCTCACGCGCGATTAAGATAGTAGCTTTTTCATATCGGTCTTGATTGAGAACAAAGTCAGGATTTTTTTTTCTTTGAGTTAAGTCCATACCAGGCTCCCCGTGATCGAGATATCTCCATTCATCAAAGAGGTGTGGCCCAAAACCTGTCTTCTTAATCGATTTCAAAAACTGTTTTGGAATAATTGCATCCGTATCTACATTTGCACGATCAAGTGGGGCCAAAATACCTGTATGAGTAACAAATGGTTTCATAAATTAACTTAAAGCTCTTATATCTACAAAATGGCCATGAACACTTGCTGCTGCTGCCATTGAGGGGCTTACAAGATGTGTTCTACCACCCTGACCTTGTCGGCCTTCAAAATTTCTATTTGAAGTTGACGCGCAACGCTCGCCTGATTCTAAACGATCTGCATTCATAGCTAAACACATTGAACAACCAGGCTCTCTCCACTCAAATCCTGCATCTATGAAAATTTTATCCAAGCCTTCTTTTTCGGCCTGAAGTTTTACAAGGCCTGACCCAGGAACCACAAGTGCTAATTTAATATTTTTGGCGATTTTTTTACCTTTAAGCACATTTGCAGCTTCTCGCAGATCTTCGATGCGCGAATTAGTGCAAGACCCAATAAAAATTTTATCAACACTAATTTGATTTACGGGAAGATTCGGTTCAAGGCCCATATAGGCTAATGCATCTTCAATACTTTTTCTTTTCGACAAATCGTCTTCTTTTCTTGGGTCAGGAGTCATGCCATCAATACCTACCACCATTTCAGGTGAAGTTCCCCAAGTCACTTGAGGGAGAATTTCATTTCCGTTAAGCGTGATTGTTTTATCGAATTTTGCATCTTTATCACTATGTAATGTTTTCCAATAGATTTTTGCTTTTTCAAATGCTTCACCTTTAGGTGAGAAAGGTCTATTTTCAATGTAGGATATCGTGACTTCGTCAACTGCAACCATACCGGCTCTAGCGCCCGCTTCAATTGCCATATTGCAAATCGTCATTCTGCTTTCCATAGAAAGAGTACGAATAGATTCACCAGTAAACTCAATCGCGTAGCCTGTACCACCTGCTGTTCCAATTTTTCCAATTAAAGCCAAAGCAATATCTTTTGCCGTAATACCTTTATTTAACTTTCCCTCTACCCGAACTTCCATTGTTTTAAATTTTTTTAGGATTAAACATTGAGTAGCTAAAACATGTTCAACTTCAGAAGTCCCGATACCCATAGCGAGAGCACCAAATGCACCGTGCGTGCTGGTATGAGAGTCGCCGCATACTATAGTCATGCCAGGCAATGTACTTCCTTGCTCAGGTCCAATGACGTGAACAATGCCTTGGCGATTATCATTCATAGGAAATTGTGTTAATCCGAAATGTTTACAATTTTCATCGAGCGTTTCGACCTGAATCTTAGAGATAGGATCAGAAATTCCAAGTGAACGATCTGTTGTAGGGACGTTATGGTCAGGGACCGCAAGAACAGATTTATTTCTCCATACAGGCCTATGATTAATTCTTAAACCTTCGAAAGCTTGTGGACTTGTCACTTCATGAACAAGATGACGATCAATGTATATGAGATAAGTGCCAGCATCTTCTCTAACAATATGGCTCTCAAATAATTTTTCATAAAGTGTTTTGGGTTGCATGCGTCTAACTAATCTCTAAAATTTCCAAATTGAAGGGGAAAGTCTGTAATGCTTTTTTTAATGAATGCAATAGCATCTTGCAAGTTATCTCTTTTGGCGCCGGAAACACGAACACTTTCACCTTGAATAGCTGACTGAACTTTCAGACCGCTATCTTTGAGTAATTTAACAATTTTTTTTGCAAGTTCAGTATCGATACCTGACTTTAATTTCAGTACCTGTTTTGTTTTATTTCCAGATACGGTTTGAATGTCTTGAGGGTCTATTCTTTTAGAGCTATCAGCCTCTTTTTTTTCCATAGCAGGTAGCAAAATATCTTTAATTTGACCTAACTGAAAATCTGAATCTCCATAGAGAGTAATCGTTAAGTCTTTCTCTGAAAATTCGACTTTCGCGCTCGTTCCCTTAAAGTCATATCGATTAATAATCATTCGAGACGCGACATCGATGGAATTAGTTAAATTAGCCATATTTACTTCGGATGAAACATCAAAAGATGGCATACAAAATCTCCTTACTTAAAAAATTTATTTATTCGAAATGACAAACATAGTGAAGCGTGTCTGATGTTTCAATTTCAAATGATGAATTTGCGGGTACAGAAAATTTTTGATCTTCTTTATACTCGACCCATTCAGAAGCGCCATGTAATTTTACGCGGCACTGGCCAGCTAGAATTTCCATCACTTCAGCTGCCTGAGTATTGAAAGTTAATGTGCTTGGAAAAATTACGCCGACCGTACTTCTTGTTCCATTTGGAAGAAGAATGGTATGACTCACACATTTACCATCAAAATAAATATTTGCTTTTTTCTTTACACTTACATTGTCAAATTGAGCCATTTAAATTCACCTTATTTTTTAATTTTTGCTGCGATTCTCATTCTTAAAGCGTTGAGTTTAATAAAACCTGCCGCATCTTTTTGATCGTATGCGCCTCCGTCATCTTCAAATGTTGCAATGGATGTATCAAAAAGAGAGTCTGTTGCACTATCTCTTCCAATCACACTCACATTGCCTTTATAAAGCTTCAATTTAACCCAACCATTCACATTATTTTGCGTATGGTCGATGAGTGTTTGTAATGCAAGCCTCTCAGGACTCCACCAGTAGCCGTTATAAATCAAAGAAGCAAATCTTGGCATCAAGTCATCTTTAAGATGAGCCACTTCACGATCTAGTGTTATAGATTCAATTGCTCGATGCGCTTTTAGTAAAATACTGCCGCCGGGTGTTTCATAACAGCCTCGAGATTTCATACCTACATATCGATTCTCTACAAGATCTAATCTGCCTATACCGTGCTTACCGCCTAATTGATTAAGAGCCGCTAATAGTTCATGCGCCTTCATGGTTTTGCCATTAAGACTCACTGGGTCACCTTTATTGAATTGAATCTCAATCGTTTCAGATTCATTAGGTGCCTTTTCAGGACTTACAGTCCATCGCCACATATCTTCTTCAGGCTCAGCGCCAGGATTTTCTAAATGACGCCCTTCATAAGAAATATGCAATAAATTGGCATCCATACTGTAAGGGCTTCCACCATTTTTATGCTTCATCTCCACTGGAATATTATTTTTGACAGCGAACTGAAGTAGTTTTTCTCGACTAAGTAAATCCCACTCACGCCATGGTGCAATAATTTTAATATCAGGATTAAGTGCATACGCTCCTAATTCGAAGCGAACCTGATCATTCCCTTTACCTGTCGCGCCATGAGAAATAGCATCTGCATTTGTTTTTTTAGCAAGCTCAATTAAACGTTTTGCTATAAGCGGTCTTGCAATTGAAGTGCCAAGCAAGTATTCACCTTCATAAACAGCATTTGCTCTAAACATTGGGAATACAAAGTCTCGAACAAATTCTTCTTTCAAGTCTTCAATAAATATTTCTTTGACACCGGCAGCTTTAGCTTTTTCTTTTGCAGGCTCTAGTTCATCACCTTGCCCTAAATCGGCTGTAAAAGTTACCACTTCGCATTGATAGGTTTCTTGTAGCCACTTCAAAATAACTGACGTGTCTAATCCACCGGAGTAAGCTAAAACAACTTTTTTAATATCACTCATTTTTCATTTTTCCTAATAACAGGTATTCCATCAATGCTTTTTGAACATGAAGACGATTTTCAGCCTCGTCCCATACAACGCTTTGAGTGCCGTCAATAACTTCTGCTGTGACTTCCTCACCTCGATGTGCTGGAAGACAATGCATAAACAATGCATTTGATGATGCAACTGACATCATCTCCTGATCCACTTGCCAATCTGCAAAATCTTTTAAACGTTCTTCATTTTCAGATTCAAATCCCATACTCGTCCATACATCAGTTGTAACAATCTCAGCGTCTTTCGCTGCATCCATAGGGTCTTCAAATTCTTCAAAATGTTTATCGCCGTATAAGCCTGCTCGCTCAACTTCAACCTCATAACCTTTAGGCGTAGAAACATGCACATTAAAATCTAATACCTCAGCCGCTTGGAGCCATGTATTACATACATTATTCGAATCGCCAATCCATGCAACTGTTTTGCCTTGAATGGAGCCTCTATGTTCAATATAGGTAAAAATATCTGCAAGAATTTGGCATGGATGATATTCGTTGGTTAATCCATTAATCACAGGCACTCTCGAGTTTTGTGCAAATCGGTCAATGATGTCTTGCTCAAATGTTCGGATCATCACAAGGTCACACATGCGGGAAATAACCTGTCCTGCATCCTCTACAGGCTCACCCCTGCCTAATTGAGAGTCTCTCGTATTTAAATAAATTGCTGAGCCGCCTAACTGTTGAATGCCTGCTTCAAACGATAACCTCGTCCGAGTGCTAGCTTTTTCAAAAATCATTACCAAAGTTCTGTCGACAAGAGGCCAATACTGCTTGTACTCTTTAAATTGTTTTTTGATCCAACTCGCTCTCGCGAAAATATATTCAAACTCATCTCGCTTGAGATCATTAAATCTTAAAAAATGTTTTGTTTTCATAAAGGAATTTCTGCTTATATTACTTTGCTAAAAAAAATTTAATCACTTTGGATAATCTTTCTACAAGTTCCAACACTTCTTCTTCTTTAATAATCAGAGGCGGTAAAAGACGAATCACTTTCTCCGCTGTCACATTAATAAGCAGCCCTTCATCTAAAGCTAATTTAGTTAATTCACCGCATGGCTGATCAAACTCTATACCGATCATGAGACCTAAGTTACGAACCACTTTAACTTGAGGGCAATCTTTTAATTGCTTAGTAAATTCTTCGTTAATTAGTGTCCCCATTTTTAATGCATGATTACAAAGTTTATCCTCTTCAATAATATTTAATGTTGCGTAACCTGCAGCAGTTGCTAATGGATTACCACCAAATGTAGATCCATGCTTACCTGGTGTAAAGACATGACTTGCTTTCCCTTTTGCAAGACAAGCGCCAATAGGCACACCAGAACCTAAGCCTTTAGCAAGCGTCATGACATCAGGCTTAATAGAGCTATGTTGATGCACAAACCACTTTCCAGTTCTGCCAATACCGCCTTGTACTTCATCTAACATTAATAACCAATTGTGTTGGTCACAGATGTCCCTTAAACCTTTGAGATAATTTTGAATATTGTTTGGGATATTAATACCACCCTCGCCCTGAATGGGCTCGACAAGAATTGCAACTACATTATTTTTTCTTGAAGCAATCTGCTGAATGGCTTCTAAATCATCAAAAGCTACTCGAATGAATCCGCCCACAAGAGGCTCGAAGCCAGCTTGTGTTTTTCGATTACCAGTCGCTGATAACGTTGCCATCGTTCGACCATGAAACGCTTTTTCCATTACTATAATTTCTGGCGTATCAATGCCATTTTGATGTCCATAAAGCCTTGCTAATTTGATAGCCGCTTCATTCGCTTCGCATCCTGAATTACAGAAAAATACATTATCCATGCCAGAAATTGCTGTGAGCTTTTCAGCCAATTTTTCTTGTTCAGCAATATGGTAAACATTAGATACGTGAATGAGTCGTGATATTTGCTCGCTAATGGCTTTGATTAATTTTGGGTGTGTATGGCCTAAGCCGTTTACAGCTACCCCGGATAGTGCATCCAAATACTTTTTACCATCTTTAGCCCATAGCCAAACGCCTTGGCCTTTTTCAAAGGTTACGGGTTGTCTAGCGTAAGTATCCATCATTTTTGACATACAATTTTCCGTACTTATAAACACAAACGGAGGCTTAAGCCTCCGTTTGTTTCAGCTTAAATTAAATTAAAGACCGATTAATGCGCGATGACTCAATCCATTTGCCATAAAGAAAAGCATTGGGAGAGAAAGCATTAAGTTGGTTCTTGATGCTAGAAATGCGACTCTGCGAGCTTTTGCTTTTTCATCATCAGTAGCTTGAACCATACCCAGAATCTTTTGTTGGTTTGGCCAAATTAAAACCCACACATTAAATAGCATGATCGTGCCTAACCAAGAACCTATGCCAATACCTTCGTAGCCAGTTTGCAATGTAAATGCAGCAATAAAATTTTCTTGCAGAATTGCAGCGCCTGCTAACCAAGTTGCTACAGCAGCCCATCTAAACCATAATAAAGCACGAGGTGCAACATGCTTTGTGATACCGCCCGCTGACCCATCTGCAGCTGCGTCTTTTAATGCAGGAATTTGCACTAAGTTAAAGTAATAAAGTAAACCAATCCATGTAATACCGGCTACAACATGAAGCCATCTAGCAAGTCCAGGTATAAATTCCATTATTCAAACTCCTACAAAATAAAGTTTTTAAGAAAAACGTAGAGCACTAGCGTTAGAACCAAGCCTGAAATGATTGTTCCTAAAATTGAATCAAGTGGATTTTTCATCTAAAAACTCCTCTAAAAAAATGCATAAATATTCAAAGAATGAGAGTAGCTTAAATACCCGATTTAAGCAAGATAGCGGGCTTAAAAGGCGAATTAAGTTTGCAAAAAAACCGATTTAAGGCAAAATTGCCCTAGTTTTTAAAAATCATTTCCTAATACATAATAATCTCGTATGTTGACACTCAAGACGGTTGATTCCCAAGCTAAGAATTTTAGTCAGCTACCTGTTCATAGCTATATAGACCCTCATATTTTCGAAATAGAAAAAAAAGTAATTTTCGATAAATATCCAAAATATTTAGGTCATCGGCTAATGGTGCCTCAACACGGTAATTACCATGTTCTAGAAGCGCTTAATAAATCAGCAGTGCTTGTAAATAATAACGGCAAAATTAACGTATTAAGTAACGTTTGTCGTCATAGACAAGCGCTTATGCTGGAAAATCAAGGTTCAGCTTCGCATATTGTCTGCCCTCTTCATCGTTGGACTTATGGGCTTGATGGCACATTGGAAGGCGCGCCCTACTTCAAGGAAAATCCATGCTTAAACTTAGAGTCATTTCCAGCCGAAGAAATTCACAATCTCATTTTTAAACAAACATATAAGCAGTCATCGATAAATGTCAAAGATGCAATGGAGTTTAAACAATTAAATCAATTATTGAATTTTGATGCATATAAACTTCATAGCGTCAAAATTGATCATTACGATTTTAATTGGAAAACATTTATTGAGGTTTATCTTGAGGACTATCATGTTTGGGCATTTCACCCCGGTCTTAATAACATCGTAGATTGTGATGATTTATCATGGGAATTTAAAGCATTTTCATCTATTCAAAAAGTACCTTTTAGAGAAAAAAATCACTCAAAAAGCTCTAAAGTTTATGACCTTTGGAAATCCAAAATCAATGAGCAAAGTGGGCATTCAAAACCACCATTTGGAGCAATTTGGCTCACGATTTATCCTTTTTTCATGATCGAATGGTATCCGAATGTTATCGTCGTCTCTCATCTCATTCCTGATGAAGCCAATCATTGCAGAAATATTATTGAGTTTTATTATCCAGAAGAAACCATTCTCTTTGATCAAGACTATATTACTGCGCAACAAGCTGCCTATAACGAAACTGCTCTTGAAGATAAAATTATTTGTGAAAAAATGCATGAGGGAAGACGCTCACTTTTCAAAAACAAACAAGAAGATATGGGCCCTTATCACGAACCATTGGAAGATGGCTTAAAACATTTTCATCAATGGTATCAAACAGAAATGTCTTCCCATCTATGACAGATCAGAAAAAAGGCATGCTATGGATTATTATAGCGACCTTCTTTTTTTCCCTCATGGGGTCATTTGTAAAACTTGGTTCTACACATTTTTCTAGTGTTGAACTTGTGTTCTACCGTTCATTTATAAGCCTCGTATTTCTTTTTCTTTACATTGTTATAAGTCACAAAGAAATTAAAACGCCGCACCTTAGAAAACAAATTGACCGCGGTGTCGTAGGTTTCTTATCTTTAGCTTTTTTCTTTTATGCCATCGCACATCTCAATTTAGGCTCTGCCATGACCCTCAATTACACCTCGCCTATATTTCTTGGATTTTTCTTGCCCTTTATCTCGCACCAAAAAATAAAAAAATCGATTTTTATATGCACAATCGTTGGCTTTACTGGCGCTTTATTAATTCTTGATCCCCACGGCGAATGGCAAAGTTGGTTTGCGGGTTTAGTGGGATTGGTCTCGGGTATTGGTGCTGCTTTGGCTTACATTCACGTCATACAGCTAAGCAAACTTAACGAGCCTGATTGGCGAACTGTCTTTTATTTTACGCTTGTATCCTCAATAGGATCGGGATTGTGGATTAGTTTTACCGACTATCAAAAGTTGGTATGGAATGATATTTGGATATTAATCCCTCTTGGCTTGTCTGCCACCATTGCACAAATTGCAATGACACGCGCATACAGACTTGGCAATTCTATTGTCATAGGCACGCTATCTTATCTAGCAATCGTTTTTTCCGGCATTATCAGCCTTCTTTATTTTAACGAGTCAATGAGGATTGAGGATGTATTGGGCGCGCTTATGATTATTATAAGTGGCGCTATCGCTTCAAATATTAGCTTGAAATCAAGGATCAATTAAGCCGCAGCGAATAGCGATCAAAGCAATCTCGGCTGAATTATTTGCATTTAACTTTTGCTTAATATTATATAAATGCGTACCAACTGTTCTTGGACTGAGACATAAGGTATCTGCAATTTCATTTGTACTTTTACCTTTAGCTAATGCTATAAAAACTTCAAACTCTCGGTCTGAAAGAATTTCAACTGGATTTGTTTCTCCTGATAATTGTGTAATAGCCATTTGTTGCGCAATATTAGGCTCTAGATAACGCTTTCCTTGATGAATAGATTTAATTGCTTTGATTAACTCTTCCGCAGCACTTCTTTTTGTCAAATAGCCCATCGCGCCAGCATTAAGCACTCGCTTGGGATGAACTGAATCTTCATGGGCTGATAAAACAAGAATTTTGGTATTTTTATCTTTAGCTATAATACGATCAATAGCTTCTAGACCTCCGATACCAGGCATTGTGATATCCATCACAATAATATCGGGTTTCAATTCTTGAAATAATTTAATAGCAACCTCGCCACTCTCTGCTTCACCGATGACTGTAATATCATCTTCGGCTTCTATAAGCATCTTAAAGCCCATGCGAACTACTGCATGATCGTCGACAAGCAAAATCTTAATTTGACTCAATCTATATCCTTTTTAAGTTGGTACAGAGATTAAAATCTGCGTACCTTGATTCTTTTTAGAAATTAATTCAAACGAACCATTCAAAGATTGAATGCGCTCCTGCATACCCAGAATACCGAAATTTTTTGTTTGATCTACTTTTTTAAGATCCATACCTTGACCATCATCACTAAAGTTTAATTCCAAAAATCCTTTTTTATTTAATACCAAATTAATGTTAATCGCTTTAGCTTTCGAATGCTTTAAAGCATTATTCATAGCCTCCTGAATAATTCGATAAATATTAATATTTAAAGTTTCATTTAGATGATTAAGATCGCCTTTAATTAACAAATGAATTTTTAAATGTTCATATTGTTTTTGCCAGGTATTCACTGTGTCTTTAATGGTTTCAGCTAAACCCAGGTTATCGAGAGAACCTGGTCTTAACTGCTTAATAATACTATGCATTCCATCATAAATCTGATTTGCAGCAGAGATGACAGAGTCTGCATTTTTTTCAATTTCAGGTGATAATTTTTTAGCCTTATTTGAAATATTAGATGCGAATATCTTAATAGCGGATACGTACTGTCCTAATTCATCATGCAGTTCTCTTGCCAAACTTCTTCTTTCATCTTCAATATGACTTTGAATTAATTGAGTGAATTTTCTATTTTCTTCGAGTTTTAATTTTGACTCTTCTGCAATTTTCTTTTCACTGATATCTCTCATGCTACAGATATCACCAATGATTTCATGAGTTATAGGATCTTTAAGTGGTGAAAATGATATAGCGACATCAACTACTTCTCCATTTTTCTTGGTTCTTTGTGTTTCTACATTGTGGATATTTTTTCCTGAATGAATTAGTTGAAAGCTTTTTCTTAATTCATTCTCATGTACTTTGGTGGTAAGCACATAAGCAGACTTCCCCAATATTTCTTTTGGAGAATACCCAAATATTTTTTCTGCCGAAGCATTCCAAAAGGAAATTTTAGATTGTAGATCGTGAATAACAATAGCATCTGCAGTTTGTTGGGCAATTAATGCGAGACGTTGATTTTCGCGAACTTTCGCTTGGAGTGAGTCGCCCATAAGATTAAAGTTTTTTGCTATGACTGCAAATTCAGGAAGATTAAAATCAGGAAGTCTCGCTTCAAAATCACCTTCACCCATTTTAGTAATTGCCTCAACCATTGGTTCAAGTGGTCGCAACCAAAAACCAAGCATCCAATACACCAATATATTTAACAATACAAAAAATACGCACGTGATCAAAAAGAAGTGCTTCATCTTGGCCCACGACTCTTTTATAGCTCCGATAGGATTTGTTTTTACAATGAGCTTACCAAACCTTACTGTTCTGGTATCTATAACTTCTTTTGGTGCTAGAGAAGTTTCAAACCATTTGGGTGGTGGGGGATCGTTTATACGATATTTAGAAAGTGGGGAGGCATAAAGAAGTTCGCCTTGAAGCGTATATAAGTAAATATTACTGCTTCTAACATGACCTAGCTCTTCTAAAAATCTCTTTAAGACGTCATGGGTATAACCCCATTCTGGATTTTGAGAAGAGCTTATGATAACCGTATCTAATAGCTGCATCGTCACGCGATTGGCTGACTCTACACCTTCTTGAATAGATTCTTTTGATCCTTTCATTATGGTGTAACCCATTGAAACAAAAAATATCAACAAGATGGCTGTAATTAAAAGATTTAATCTAACTCTTAAATTCATAATGTACTGATAATAATCATAGTAATGGATGACTTTTACCACACATAAAGCCTAGCTCACAAGCGTTAAATAATGAAAATAATTGAAGTGTAATTTTTTCGCTTTACATAAAATAAATTACTACCAATAATAGGTTTAATTTTTAAAGTTGATTTTAAGTAAAAACGTATGGGTATTGAATCAGTCTTAAGCGAACATAGAATATTTCATCCAGATCAAGTGTTTGTAGATCATGCCAATGTATCTGGCATGGCTGCTTACGAAAAACTTTGCACTTCTGCAAGCGAAAATTATGAGAAATTTTGGGCTGACCTCGCTCGCGAATTAATCATTTGGAAAAAACCATTTACTAAAACACTTAATGATTCTAATGCCCCTTTTTATAAATGGTTTGAAGATGGGGAATTAAATGTTTCATATAACTGTCTTGATAAGCATTTAATTACTCAACCTAATAAAACCGCAATTATTTTTGAAGCTGATAATGGTGATATCACCAACGTCTCTTACAAAGAGCTTTATGAAAAAGTTTGTCAATTCTCCAATGGCCTAAAAACATTCAATTTAGATCTAGCTGACAGAGTTCTTATTTATCTACCTATGGGAATCGAAGCGGTTGTCGCCATGCTTGCTTGTGCAAGAATTGGATTAACACACTCAGTTGTCTTTGGAGGTTTCTCAGCAAAAAGTATTCAAGAGCGGATTAAAGATGCTCAAGCTAGACTTGTCATTACAGCAGACGTGCAATTTCGAGGTGGCAAAACACTTCCCCTTAAATCTGCAGTGGATGAAGCATTTAGTTTAGGCGGTTGTGAATCAGTGATTGGCACTGTAGTGCTAAAGAAATCAAAAGAAGTGATTGAGTTAAAAGCTAAAGAAATTTGGTGGCATGAGCTAATTAAAAATCAATTGACCGATTGTGATCCGGTATATGTTAATGCCGAACACCCCTTATTTTTACTATACACGTCAGGCTCAACTGGAACCCCTAAAGGCGTTCAGCACTCTTCAGCAGGCTATCTTCTCCATGCTTTAAATACCATGAGATGGACATTTGATATTAAAGGGGATGATGTTTATTGGTGTACGGCTGACGTGGGTTGGATAACAGGACATACTTATGTGGTTTATGGTCCTCTTGCTTCGGGATCCACACAACTTATTTATGAAGGCATTCCGACTTTTCCTCATGCAGGTCGGTTTTGGCAAATGATAGAAAAGCATCATGTTAGTATTTTTTATACAGCGCCCACAGCAATCAGATCCCTCATTAAAGCTTCAGAATTAAATAAAGAATCTAACCCTGACACTTACGATTTATCCAGTCTTCGTCTTTTAGGCTCAGTAGGTGAGCCTATCAATCCCGAGGCATGGATGTGGTATTACGAAAAAATTGGCCATCATCACTGCCCTATTGTAGATACATTTTGGCAGACAGAAACAGGTGGTCACGTCATTACACCATTGCCTGGTGCAACACCATTAGTCCCGGGCTCTTGCACACTTCCCTTTCCTGGTATTGATGCTGCTATTGTTGATGAGGCGGGGCATGAAGTCCCATGGGGCACAGGCGGTTTATTGGTGATTAAGAAACCCTGGCCTTCAATGATTCGAACCATCTGGGGTGACCCTGAACGATATAAGAAGAGTTATTACCCTCAGGAGCTAGGCGGAAATGTTTACCTTGCAGGAGATGGGGCTATTAGAGATAAAACGACTGGGTATTTCACGATTATGGGTCGCATCGACGATGTATTGAGCGTTTCAGGACATAGGCTTGGTACCATGGAAATTGAATCTTCATTAGTTTCAAATCCTCTCGTGGCTGAAGCAGCAGTGGTCGGAAAACCCCATGAAATTAAAGGTGAATCTATCGTAGCTTACGTGGTCCTTAAAGGTAAAAGGCCTGAAGGCGAGGAAGCCAAAGTGATCGTTAATCAACTCAGGGATTGGGTTGGAAAAGAAATAGGTCCTATTGCTAAACCTGACGATATTCGATTTGGAGATAACTTACCCAAAACACGTTCAGGTAAAATTATGCGCAGACTCTTACGCTCTCTTGCAAAAGGAGAGGAAATTACATCTGACATTTCAACCCTCGACAACCCATCCATTCTTGAACAACTAAAACAATCAATTCAATAATTTAAAGTAAAATAGCGTAAGCGGTTTAAGTTTAAGTACGTTTAAGAAAGACCAATGAAACAAAAATTAATTCCTTACGCAAAAAAAATAGGTATTGCATTCGTCATTACCTACCTTTTTTTTATCGTTATCTCTAGCCTTGTATTTCAATTTTATATTAAGCCTAATTTAAATAACTATAAATCAAGGATTGAAATTCTTGCTTCAGAGGCAACAGGGCAAACGATCAAAATAAATTCACTTGAAGGTCGATGGGATTTTATTAATCCGGAGTTTGCCTTAAATGAAGTTGTATTTTATGACAGTCAAAATAATACAACCCTTGCGCTGAAAAAAATTAGTGCTGACTTTTCTTGGTTAAGTCCATTTTATTTAAGTCCAACACTTTCTGAAATAAAATTAAAAACGCCCAAACTTATAATCCGACGAGATATGACTAATAAAATTTTTATTGGCGGTATACCCATTGATGGTCCTGCTAATAATAAATTAACAAACTGGCTTCTTAATCAGAAGAAAGTGTCTATCGAGCAAGGCGAGATTGATTGGCTGGATGAATATAAACAAGCACCAGTGCTCACGCTAAAAGATTTAAATTTTAGCTATAAAACACCTTTTATCATCGAGCTCATTGGTCAACATAAATTCGATGTCAATTTTAAAATCAGCAATAGTGATAACCAATTTATTGGTCTTAGCGGAAAAATTTATGCGAAAAAAATCGAAGATATTAATTCCTGGGATTCTGAAGTTAAAATTAAAGCTGGCAACATCAATCTGTCAGCTTATACGCCCTGGGTGAACTACCCAATAAAAATTAATGCTGGTACTGGCGATTTAAATTTAACTGCAAGTATTACTAATGCAGCAATCGCTAAAATTAAAGCATCAATCAAACTCACAAATTTTAAAACTGAATTAAATCAAGCTAATAAAAATGAACTTAATCTGAAGAATTTTTCAGGTAATGTTACTTGGCTTTCGAATAAGGTTGGTCACGAAGTTATATTTGAAAATCTTTATCTCCTTACAAATAATGGAATTAATATTGAAAATGCCAATACGGCTATTACCATTTCAACTGAAACGAATAAACCAACCGCCTTCTCTCTTAAAATAAATAAGATTCAGCTCGATGCAGCAAATGAAATACTGCAAACAATTCCTTACTTTGATGATGTTAAAAATAAAGTTAGTGCAATCCAACCATCGGGCTCACTTACTAACGTCGACCTTAAGTGGATGGACAATAAAAATATTGAATTAAGCCTCAAAGCTCAATTTGATAAATTAAGCTTAAAAACTTTTGAAGATTTACCAGGATTCGAAAATCTAACAGGCTCGATTCATCTATCTAATGAAGATGGCTCTTTAAAATTTAAATCAACTGATGTTTCACTTACATACAATAAATTATTTAGAGAAGCACTCAAATTTAATGATTTACATGGTGATTTAAAATGGACAAAAAATTATTTAATGTTTAAAAATATTAGCTTTAATAATCCATTTATTAATGGTTCAATTAATGGCAGCATCAAACAGATGTCTCAAAAAGATGCTTATTTAGATATTCAAGCTTCAATTCCTTTTATAGACTTAAAGCATGCACAAGCTTATTACCCAAAAACAATAGGTGCCGAAGGTCTGCACTGGCTTGACACCTCCCTTCTTGAGGGCAGCCTAGAAAATACTTTAGTTTCAATTAAAGGTTTGTCAGCTGATTTCCCATTTGTTGATGCGCAGAACCGTGCCGATCCCAATAAAGGTAACTTTATTGTTACAACTACAGGCAAAAATACCTTGATCGAGTATGGTACGGGATGGCCAGTTATTGAAAAATTTGATTTTAATGCGTCAGTTAATGGTGGCACCTTCGAACTGCTAAGTAAGAAAGGTCAATTCCTAGGTAACACTATTAAAGAGCTTAAAACAACCATTCCCGCAATAGCGATCGAGCATCCCATACTAAATCTGCAAAGCACGCTAAATAGCCCAACACGTGAAGCTATTAAATTCATTAATAACAGTCCTATAAAAGAATCTGTTCAACATTTATTTGATGAAGCAACTGGTTCTGGAGAAGGAAGACTCAAAGTAAATATTGATATCCCTATGGATAATCTTGACGCCATTACTTTTAAAGGTAATTACCAATTTTTAGATAGCAACCTAACCAATCCATCAATGGGGATTCCAAAAATCGAAAAAATAAAGGGCTTAGTAAGTTTTGATGAAAAAAATGTTAAAACTGAAAATCTCACTGGCAACATGTTTGGAGGTAATACTAATATTTTACTTATTGCAGACTCAAGCAAGGCTATTAAGGTGAAATTAAATGGTACCTTTACTGACAAGGGTATAGAAGAAAAATTAGGGACAAGTTTTTCTAAATTAAATGGGTCGGCTAATTGGGAAGGACTAGTGGAATATAAAAAACCTTTACTCAATATACAATTATCTTCCGATCTAAAAGGAATTGAGATGAACTACCCTGCTCCATTTAATAAAGCACGCGATAAGGAAGAAAAATTCTACTTTACTAAAAAACAGAATAATACAAAAAATGATGAAATTGAATTTAAATATAGCAATATTGTGAATTCAAAAATCACTCGCATAGAAAAAAATAACCTCATGTCCGTTGATAAGGGCTATATATCAATTAACTCAGACATTAAAACAAATTCGCAAAAAGGACTTTATCTCAAAGCTAATTTACCCTATGTAAACTTAGATGACATTATAAGTATCTATAGTGGAGGAGATAGTGCAAGTGGCTTTAAAATTGACAAAGCTGATATAGCGCTCAAAAATGCTGATCTCTTTGATAGGCGATTTAGTAATATCAAAATAGAAATAGCACCAGCTAGTGGCAGCACAAAATTTAAAATAAACTCCAATGAAACATCAGGCAATCTTTTGTGGGCTGAAAAGGATAACAAACTAATAGCCAGATTAAATAATCTCAAGATACCAGCCGAAATTAAAAAAATATCTTCAACTCAAAGCGCAACCAATCAAAAAGTACCTAATTTAGACATTAAAATTGATTCGCTTGAGTTAGACGGCAAAAAAGTTGGAAAACTTGAACTTGTTTCTAATACTTCAAAACAAAATATTAATATTCAAAAATTTAAGATTGTGAATGATAAAAATATTTTTCAAGCAGATGGAGAGTGGGTAGATTGGAATAAGAACTCAAAATCAAATATTAACTTTAGCTGGAAAATTAATAATCTTGGCGATACACTCAATTTCCTTGGCTATCCAAATTTTGTAAAAGATGGGGAAGCTGACTTATCTGGTCAATTTAGATGGCCAGGCAATCCTTTGTCCTTCGATAAAACCAAAGTGGATGGATCATTTAACCTTGACGTGCGTAAAGGAACAATTCAAAAAGTCGAGCCTGGTATAGGAAGACTCTTTGGCCTTGTTACCCTGCAAAGCTTACCTAGAAGACTTAGTTTAGATTTCAGAGATTTATTTGGCAGCGGATTTGTGCTTGATACCATGAATGCTTCTGTTCGAGTAAATAATGGCATCATGAAAACAAGTAATTTTAGAATGAATGGCCCGGCGGCTGAAGTATTTATGACTGGTGAAACAAATATTATCCATGAAACTCAAGATTTAAACGTGAAAGTTACCCCTCATATTAGCGATAGCCTTTCTATTGCAGCTCTTGCAGGAGGTCCGCTTGTAGGGGCGGCAGCATTTATTGCACAAAAAATACTTAAAGATCCTCTTAACAAAGTACTGACCTCTGAATATAGAATTATTGGTACATGGGAAAATCCAGAAGAAGTAAATAATTCTGCGTCAGATAAAATTAAAACGACAATTGATAATACCAAAAACTTATTTAATGATAAAAAATAAAAATGGCAATTAAATCTAAAATAAAAACGACTAAAGCAAGATTAGTTAATAAAGATATCGTAAAAATTGCAGGGATACAAATGGCATCTGGGCCAGATATCAAATCAAACCTTAATGAAGCTGAAAATTTAATTACAATTGCCGCTAATCAAGGCGCTAAACTTATTGCCCTCCCTGAGTATTTCTCTATTATGAGTTCTAAGGACTCTGAAAAATTAAAGGCGAAGGAGAAGCCTGATCACGGCCTCGTTCAATCCTTCCTATCAAAGCAAGCCAAAAAAAATAAAGTGTGGATTATTGGTGGTTCTATTCCTTTAGTTTCGAAAGATAAAAATAAAATCAGAAATAGTTGTTTAATTTATGATGACAAAGGAAATTTAGTTCATCGCTACGACAAAATACATCTTTTTGGATTTGATATGGGCGAGGAATTTTATCGAGAAGATAAATTAATTGAAGCGGGTTCTGATGTTGTAGTTGTCGACTCTCCATTTGGTAAAATTGGAATTGCGATTTGTTATGACCTTCGATTTCCAGAATTATTTCGAGCAATGAAGGAAATCGACCTTCTAGTAATTCCATCAGCTTTTACAGAAACGACCGGAAAGGCTCACTGGGAAATTCTGATTCGAGCAAGAGCTATAGAGAATCAATGTTATGTGTTAGCGCCTGCTCAGGGTGGCTATCACCTATCTGGAAGAGAAACACATGGTAACTCACTTATTGTTGATCCATGGGGCACTATATTAGATCGTCTGTCGCGAGGCTCTGGAGTAATTACGGGATATCTTAACAAAGAATATATCAAATCCATTCGCAAATCTTTGCCTGCTCTTAAACATCGAACTATAAAATAATACTTCTTATGGAACATAAAATTTCTCATGCAAAAAATTTACTTCTTTCGCAATCTGGCATTGAAATTAACGATCTAAATAAAATACTTAATGGCATGATGGCTCATGGTGTCGATTATGCAGACCTATATTTTCAATACACAAAAAATGAATATTGGGGTCTTGAAGAGGGTCAAGTTAAGTCAGGGAGCTTCTCAATCGATCAAGGTGTAGGTGTTAGAGCAGTTAATAAAGATAAATCTGCATTTGCTTATTCAGATGATATCTCTATTGAAGCTCTCTTATCTTCTTCAAGCATTGCTAAAGCCATTGCTTCGAAAAACTTAAATCAAATTCATAAAATAGATCATCCAAAAATAACTTCTAATTTATATGGGGGTCAAGATCCTCTCTCGGCCGTTCCTGCAGAAACAAAAATTAAGATTCTTGAAAAAATAGAAAATTTTGCTAAAAAAATGGATGAGCGGATTACTAAAGTAACAGCTTCAATTGCTGGGGAGTATGAAGTAATTTTAGTGATCAATAATGAACAAAAAATTGCTGCTGATATTAGGCCTTTAGTAAGATTATCTATTAATGTTATTGCAGAATCGAATGGAAAAAGAGAGCAAGGCTCATCAGGGGGTGGTGGACGTTTTGGATTTGAATATTTCTCAGACGAAATATTAAAACAATATGCGCAAGAAGCGGTTCACCAAGCCACAACCAACTTAAATGCTAAGCCCGCTCCTGCTGGAAGTATGACAGTTGTCTTGGGTCCCGGATGGCCTGGCATTCTTCTTCACGAAGCTATTGGTCATGGTCTCGAAGGTGACTTCAATCGAAAAGGTAGCTCCGCATTTAGCAATAAAATTGGTACACAAGTTGCTGCAAAAGATATTACTGTCGTTGATGACGGCACTATTAAGGATCGACGAGGGTCACTTAACATTGACGATGAAGGTAATGAAACACAAAGAACTGTGCTTATTGAAAATGGCATTCTAAAAGGCTATATTCAAGATACATTAAATGCGAGACTCATGAATATGCCTATTACTGGAAACGCAAGAAGAGAATCATATGCACATTTACCTATGCCAAGAATGACAAATACTTATATGCTAAATGGTACAAAAACTCCGGAAGAAATTATCAAGTCAGTAAAAAAAGGAATTTATGCAGTTAATTTTGGCGGCGGCCAAGTAGACATCACAAGCGGAAAGTTTGTATTTTCTGCAGCTGAAGCTTGGATGATTGAAGACGGGAAACTGCTCTATCCAGTCAAGGGCGCAACGTTGATAGGAAATGGCCCTGAAGTATTAAAGAAAGTCAGTATGATTGGCAATGATATGTCTTTGGATTCAGGGGTAGGAACCTGCGGTAAAGAAGGTCAAAGTGTTCCTGTAGGTGTAGGCCAACCCACTATCAAGATTGACAGTTTAGTTGTAGGTGGAACTGCTTAGGATTATAAAACGCGGTTTTTGTATTCTAAGGTACGCGTATCAATTTCAATCTTGTCACCGGTATTGCAGAATAAAGGCACCATTACTTCAAAGCCCGTATTAATTTTAGCTGGCTTCATTACCTTACCTGAAGTGTCGCCTTTTACAGCAGGCTCAGTGTAAGTAATTTCTCGGGTAACAGAATTTGGAAGCTCTACAGAAATAGCTTTCCCATTATAAAATTTAACTTCACAAGGCATACCATCTTCTAAGAAATTTAAAGCTTCTGACATATTTTCAGCATCAATTTCATATTGATTATATTCACCATCCATGAACACATAAGCAGGATCTGAAAAATAAGAATAAGTGACATCCTTTTTATCCAACACAATCACTTCGAATTTATCACTGGCGTTATAAACGTTTTCGCTAGGCGCTTCAGTCAAAAGATTTTTCATTTTCATCTTTACCACAGCTGAATTTCGACCTGATTTATTATATTCAGCTTTTAAAATGACCATTGGGTCAGTGCCAACCATAATAACGTTACCAGCGCGAAGCTCTTGAGCGATTTTCATAATATTGATCCTTGGGAATGCTTACTAAATAAAAGGGAGAAATTATACTCGAAAATTATGTTTCAGAACAATAATCAACCAAACTCTCGACAAATGATGGCTCTTTGAAATAGTGATGACTTCGCTTCAATGCGAAAGACTCCAAAGAAGACTGATTTTTGAAAAAATCGCGCCATAAAGCTTCATTAAATTTATTATTCGACCAATCGTCATGCATTTTAAATAAAACCTCTGATAACTCTTGTTCACAATCCTCACAATAGCTCTTCAAAAAAGCTTTTAGTTTAATTAAATGGATACTGTTTTCTTGGATATATGGCTGCCAAATAAAAGGTTTGCCGGCCCAAATTGCTCTTACCCAGCTATCTTCACCGCGCACAAAATTAAGATTACATGACCGAAGTAGATCATCAAAATCATCGTGGCTTAAAAATGGATAGGAAATGATATGAAGATACTGATAATTCTTTTTTACTTTTAAAAGATCAAATAAATATTGAGGTATGAAAAATTGAATAGGCTTTTTCATAAGCTCCATAACATCTAAAAAAGCTTCAATTTTTTGTATTGGGTAATAAAAAAGTGATATTGAATAGAGGTTAGGATTTCCGCCAAATGACTTAATAAATTTATCACGATTAGCTTGAACAAAAGACTCTCGACGCGATAGTAAATCCTTCTCACGGATGAGGCCGCCTGTTTGACCAGTAAAGCCAGGATAAAAGAAAGTTTTAATAAGGCCTGATTCAGGATCTATTGAAGGTTTTAAATGAAAATTCTCGACCCATGGCTCAGCTGACAAATATTCAATGGCAATATATTTGGACTTTTCGCTTTGCATAAGCAATTTATAGGCATTAGGTAAATCAATATTAAAAAGATTAAATACAAAAGCTGGAGGTGGCGGAAGTGATTTTGAATCTTCACTAAAATCACAATGATGAATAGTAATACCATCGACCGTTTGTTTTTTTAAGGAAATATCTAATGAAGGAATGAGCCTTCTAGAAGTCATAAGATCATCCACAAGGAGATGCACCTCAATATTAAAATCAACTTTGAGTTGTTTTGCTATGCGCCATGCAACACCAATATCACCGAAAAAATCAATCACCTTGCATATTAAATGACAAGCTATAAGGCTTTTGTTACTCATGATACGACACATCAATAATTCTAAAATTAACTAAGCCACCCGGAGTCTCGACTTTTACCTCATCATCTAAGGCTTTTCCTAAAAGCGCCTTAGCAATAGGTGAAACCCAACTAATAAAGCCTTTTTCTGTATCAATCTCATCTTGCCCTACAATACGAAAATGATGCTCTGAGTTATCAGACTCATTAAGAAGTGTGATCCACGCGCCAAAAAAAATCTTATCCTGCTGTTCTTGTGAAGATGGATCAATCACTACAGCCTCATCAATCCGACCAAATAAGAATTTCGCTCTTGCATCTATCTGACGGAGGCGCTTTTTTCCATATATATAATCTCCATTCTCACTGCGATCTCCATTGCTTGCTGCCCAGGAAACGTCTGCTACTACTTTAGGACGATCAACTTTGACTAAAAAATCAAGCTCATCTTTTAGGCACTGATATCCTTGTTTAGTAATGTAATTTTTGCGTTCAGCCATATTTTTTAATAATAATTAACGGGGATAAGTTTACAATAGAAGCATGCATTCTGAGCAAAAGCCTATCTATCTCTGTCGTAATTCAAAAGAAGCTTTTAAATTAAGCCAACACTTTAACTCAAAAGAAAAAGTGATGGCTCTTCATGACTTCATTAATAATCTCTTTAAAAAACACCCAAACATCAATATGCCATTCCGAGTTCTTAATGGTATCGAAGAAAAATTGCTATGGGAAAGTAGCATTAAACAATACAAAAAATCCTCATTTGATTTATCAAATATTGAAAGCTTAAGTGAGACTGCTAGCCAGGCTAATCGACTCATAGATCAATTTCTTATTGGCGAAAATACCTTAAAAAGTGAAGAGCGCAGTGAAGAGCATGCATTTTTTAACGCTTGGCGTTTAATCTTTAAAAAATATTGCAACGATAAAAGTATCATCACCTTCAATGGTCTTATAAAAATAGCAATTGAACATATCACATCGAAGGATATATCTATTGACTGCCCAATTCATTTTGTAAATTTTGATTTTAGAACGCCGATTGAAGAATCATTTATTAATGCATGTCAAACTCAAATTGACGTGACTTTTTTTGTAGATACTAAAATAAAGCCTTCTATTGAGTCGCGTATTTTTCTTAATGAAGAGCATGAATGTATGCAGGTTGTGGAATGGTGCAGAAATCAAATAGAACAAAATAAAAAAATACTTATTGTGACGCCCCAGCTTGATCAAATCATAGATCGTCTCACAAGCTTACTTGACAAAACATTCCATCCTGAATCATTCACCCCAAGCCTATCTCAAGAAAAAAGAATTTATCAGTTCTCATTAAATACGCCTTTATTTCATTTATCCATGATTTATTTAAATATAAAGCTAATAGAATTTGGCGCGCGAGGTTTTTTTAATATTAAAGACCTGAAAAATATCTTGTGTCATAACGGCTGGTCAAATGATCAAGAGTTATTTCTTCGCTATAGGCTTATTCACCAACTAGAGAGAAAACGTAGAGGTAATGTCTCAATTCACGAGCTTATTGAAATCCTAGAGACAACTGAGGGGTTAGTTCATTTAACGCCATCTCTAATGAAGCATTTAGATCAAATTCAAGTCTCACATCATGAATGGAGAGAAAAAAGAGCCCCTTCCGCATGGATTAAAACATTTGATGCGTATTTAAAGAATATTCAATCTAGCCTTTTAAATCCAAGAGATGGTTATGAAGAGGGTGTTTATGAGGCGTGGAAGAAAATTACTGAAACTGTATCCTCGTTAGACAGGCTTACAGATGAAATATCTATTCAAGATATGTTAGAGACACTTCAGTATTACCTCAAGAAAACTACCCATCAACATCAACACGAGGGTATTTTTAAAATTGATATTTTAGGCTTTCATGAAATAACCTATGAAACCTATGATGCTACGTGGATTATGAATTTAAATGAACATAATTGGCCTACCCCTCAGCAATTTAATCCCTTTATCCCTATCAAAATTCAGCATGATTGCCACATCAATACCCATGAAAAACGCCATTTACATGCCACAAATATTTTAGACAAATTCACTCATACGTCCGCCTTGGTAACACTCTCTTACGCTAAAAAAATGGGAGAAGAAGATATCTTTCCGTCGCCTATTTTGTACCCATTCATATCCTCGAAACCACATGAAGATATTAATTTTAATTATAAAAAAGATACATTTAATCATGATGTTATAGAATATATTGAAGATAATACTTCAATTAAAATTGACGTTGCACAAACTGCAAAATCGGGAATTAAACTGCTTGAAGCACAGTCCATCTGCCCCGCATGGGCTTTCTATGAATTTAGGCTCGGGGCCAAAAGACTAGAAGATGAAGATGAGGAAAATTTAACTACTAGACTTCGCGGAAATCTCTTTCATAAAACCTTAGAGCAGTTTTGGATGGAATATAAATCATCATTTCTAGTAAGTGCTTTAAGCAAAGATGAACTCTCAAAGAAAATTCAAGATATTGCGCATAAGAACATTTCAGCGGAAAAGAAAAAGTACCCCAGAATCTTACCTGAGTTTTTCAATATTGAAGAAATACGCTTAATTAATTACCTTGAAAATTGGATTCAATTTGAGTTAAAGCGTGGTGACTTTGAAGTTAAAGAGACAGAAAAAAATATACCCATCCATTTAGGTTGTCTCAACTTTAATATCAAGATTGATCGTATTGATGAAGTCAATCAAAACAAGATTGTTATTGATTACAAATCTGGAGCCACAAAAACCCTTAACGAATGGTTTCTAAATGCCTATGGAGAGTTGCAAATGCCATTCTATGCCCTCTTTGCGTCAGATAAGCCTATTGATGCAATTGCTATTGGCGTTATTAATTCATCAAAACCTCAATGGGTTGGCATAGGTCGCGATATGGAACTTCTTAAAGGCATAAAGGATGCTTCCTGCTCTGCTCAATACCAATCTTGGGATGATTTACTTGCCTTTTGGAGGTATCGCATCAATGATGCGGCTAAAAGCTACGAATTGGGCGATGCAGCTGTTAGATTTGCACGTGAAAAAGACATGACTTACTGTCATGTTAAACCTATCCTAAGGCTCCCTGAGCGAACATTACAATTTGAGAAAACTAAGCAATGAATGACGGCGAATTAAGAGAGAAAGCGCTTCATTTAAGCTCGTTTATAGTAGAGGCGCCGGCAGGCTCTGGTAAAACGAGCTTACTTACTGATCGATTTTTAAAATTGCTTACCGTCGTTGATATGCCAGAAGAGATTGTAGCAATCACCTTCACAAAAAAAGCAGCTTCAGAAATGAAGGCTAAGATCATTGAGCGAATTAAAGAAAGCAAAAGTCCTTTTGCTCAAACAATTCTAAAGCGGTCAGAAGAGAAAGGTTGGGATATTGAACATAATCTCTCCCGACTTAAAGTAATGACGATTGATAAGTTCTGTCATAACGTGGTCAGTCAAATTCCTGTGTTAAGCAAAATGGGGAGCAAGCCTAATATTACTGATACCCCTGAAAAATTTTACGAAGAGTCAGTCAAACAAACTTTACAGGCTAAAGATGGCATCGAGGACATTAAAGTTGTCTTCACTCATTATGACAATGAGTATGAAAAGATTAATCGTCGTTTAGTGGCGATGATGTCAATTCGAGACCAGTGGAAATATCGATGTTATATGCTTACCCAAAAATCAAGTGGGCAAATTATTGAGGAAGGCAATGCTTACCTTGAACATTTGACGAAGCCTATATATCAAAAAATTAGGGCTGAACTCAATCAAGATCAACTAAATGATCTTATTGAAATTCTTCACTACTTAGAAAGTACCAATCTTAGAGAAGATATAAAGCTAAAAAATAAAAACAGTTTTAATTTTGATTCAGAAGAAATCCCATTATGGCAAACGATCACAAAAATTTTATTCACAGATAAAAATACCAGACGCGAAAACATTTCAGCCCGAGAAGGATTTAAGAACGATGACGAAGGAGAAATATATAAAAATAAATGTCGCAATCTCCCAAATATCGATTTTTTATTGGCTATTAAAGCTATACCGGAACCTCTTAGCGAAACATATGCTTTAAAACTAAGATCTATTGCAAATATTCTCTTACAGTGCGAAAAAAAACTACGACAGCTATTTAAACAAAGAAATACTGTCGATTTTATTGAGATTATAGAGATTGCTAATGAGGCGCTTGGTAAAAATGATGCGGCAAGCGATCTTTTATTATCTTTAGATTATAAAATTTCACACTTACTTATCGATGAATTCCAAGATACAAGCAGAAGTCATTTTAATTTCCTAAAGAAAATTGTGGATGGCTGGACTCCTGAAGCACAAAAAACCATTTTCTGTGTGGGTGACCCTATGCAATCTATATATAAATTTAGGGAGGCTGATGTCAGTATTTTTATTGAAGCCAAAAAAAATGGCTTTAATACCATCCCCTTAGAAACTATTCAGCTTAGAGATAATTACCGGTCCTCTTCTACTATTGTGAATGAAATAAATCAGATATTTGAAAATATACTTCCAAAAGAAGATTTAATTCAAGAAGGTGCTGTATCTTACAAACCTTTTGTATCGGCAAAAAAAGAGCATGATTCTAATGTAAGTGAGTTCAAATTTCATGCATTAACATTCACTGAAAGTACAGATATTGATACTGAAGAAGCAAAGTATGTATGTAATCTTATTGATACATTTCCTGAAAATGAAAAAATCGCTATTCTCACAAGATCCAGAAGCCATCTCTCTGAATTAATTAATTACATTAGAAAATTCAAACCTACTCTAAAATTTAATGCAGTAGAAATTGATGCCTTAGACAAGCATCAATCTATTCAGGATATTCTTTCCTTAAGCTACGCCATGCTTGACTTAAATGACCGGATTCACTGGCTTGCAATTCTTCGTGCGCCCTGGTGTGGGATTATGTTGAATGACCTAGCGCTCCTATTTCAAAATGACCATACCTCAACAGTATGGGAAATTATTCAAGATGAAAATAAAATTAGTGGAATTTCCCCTGATGGAAGGAGAAGAATTCGACGACTCATCGATATCCTAAAAAATGCATTCGATAATCAAAGCAAGACTCACATTAGAAGACTTATAGAATCAGTTTGGATGAATTTAGGTGGTGAACTATGTCTTCATAACCCCAATGATATTGTAGACATTAATAAATTTTTCAACATACTACAAACATCAAGTTCCCCTATAGCTATCGACTTTGAACTTGTCGAACATCAAATTACAAAAACGTATTTATCCGACATTCCTTCAGCTGAAGAACGTATTCAATTTTTTACAATCCATAAAGCCAAAGGTCTCGAATTTGATACTGTCATTATTCCTTCACTTAATTCAACAACACGAGCATCAGACAAAAAGATGATTGTATCTGACGCTTCGGTAAAAAATAGTCGTATCTTTGACATCACAGCATTTAGCGAGCCTGATAATAAATCCCCTCATTTGCATGATTTAATTTATGGAATAGAAAAAAGTAGGGAAGAAAATGAATTAAAAAGACTTCTTTATGTTGCCATGACAAGAGCAAAAACAAAACTTCACCTTGTAGGGTCAGTTATGCATAAGGATGAAATAAAGCCTGCTTCAAATTCTTTTTTATCAATGCTATGGAACATTTACGGCAATAATTTTTACGAGGTAAAACCTATAGAAAATATTGATATAGACATTGAAAGCAGCAAACTCGAAGAGTTTGTTCCAAAGCTTATGCGATTGAAGTTAATTTAGAATCGATTCTAATCTATCGGAAAAGAAGCAAAAATCAAATAAGTATCCTATTACAGTTATCAAGTCAAAAATATTTTACTTAAGAAGTCTTTAATAAATTTTACACGCTCTAAGATATCGGAAAGTGAAACAGATATCTTAATCTTGTCTGGTCCATTCATACGGCAACGCTTGTCTTCACTTAGCAACTTAATAAGCTTGAGAGGGTCAATTTTGCTGTCACTCGCAAATGTAATTTGAATTGATACATCACTTGCATCTATTTTTTTAATATCAAGATGTTGAATAAAAATTCTTAAATCATGAAAAGAAATAAGAGATTGTGTTTGTTCAGGCATCACACCAAAACGATCTATTAGTTCTTCTTTCATTTCGATTAATTGCTCTTCCTCATTAAGTCCTGACAAGCGCTTATAGAGAACAAGTCTTTCATTAATGTCGCCACAATAAGCATTAGTAATGATGGCTGGGGTATGAAGATTTATTTCTGTATTTTTTTGAAGCGGGGTATCAAGACTTAATTTTTTGCCAATTTTGAGTTGCTTCACAGCATAATTAAGCATTTCTACATACAGATTAAATCCAATTTCATGCATTTGCCCACTCTGATTGTCACCTAACAACTCCCCTGCTCCTCGAATCTCCAAATCATGAATAGCAAGATAATACCCTGCACCTAAATCTTCAAGAAGCTGAATAGCTTCCAATCGTTTTTGTGCGTGGCCACTAATCTTTCTATCTGGATCAATAAGCAAATATGCGTAGGCTTGATGATGAGACCTCCCCACTCGACCCCTTAATTGGTGAAGTTGAGCTAGTCCAAACATGTCTGCACGATTCATTATGATTGTATTCGCTGATGGAATATCAATACCGGTTTCAATAATTGTTGTACAAAGCAAGATGTTGGCCTTTTGTTGATAAAAATCATGCATCACTCTTTCAAGCTCTCGCTCTCTCATTTGTCCGTGTGCAATCTCAATCACCCCTTCAGGTATTAACTTTTCTAATTTTTCTTTCATCGAAGCAATAGTGTCCACATCGTTGTGTAAAAAATACACTTGGCCGCCTCGATTAAATTCTCTTAAAACTGCTTCACGAATAATGCCTTCTGAATAGTTATTTACGAATGTTTTAATTGATAAACGTTTTTGTGGGGGAGTAGAAATAATAGAAAACTCTCGCAAACCTTCCATAGCCATAGATAACGTACGAGGAATTGGAGTCGCTGTAAGAGTTAAGACATCAACTTCTGCTCGCATGGATTTAAGTAATTCTTTCTGACGCACACCAAAACGGTGCTCTTCATCAATAATAATTAACCCTAAATTTTTAAATTTAATATCATTTTGAATAAGTCTATGTGTACCAATAATGATATCGATCTCACCATTAGCTAATTTAATGAGTGACTCAGCTTGTTCTTTTTTAGATTTAAAACGAGAAATTTCTGCAATTCTAATAGCTGAATCTGAAAAACGATCCATAAAATTATTGTAATGCTGTTCAGCAAGGAGTGTTGTTGGGACTAATATGGCAACTTGCTTTCCATCATTAGCTGCAATAAAAGCCGCCCTTAATGCAACCTCCGTCTTGCCAAACCCCACATCGCCACATATAAGACGATCCATCGGCTTTTGAGACTCCATATCATTGATCACAGCATTAATTGCTGTTAGTTGATCATCGGTTTCTTCGAATGGAAATCCATCGGTGAATCTCTCATAATCCTGTAAATTAATTTTAAAGGCGTAGCCTTTTTTAATGGAGCGCTGTGAATAAATGTTTAAGAGGTCTGCAGCAGTATCATGAATTTGTTTTAAGGCTTTTTTCTTCGCCTTATCCCATTGATCTGAACCCAGCCTATGCAAAGGTGCAGTTTCAGCCGGACCTCCCGAGTATCTTGAGATAAGGTCTAAATTGGATACAGGCACATAAAGTTTATCGTCACCAAAATACTGTAAAAGTAAGAATTCACTCTCCCCTTCACCAAAATCTAAATTAAACAATCCTTTAAATCGGCCTACACCATACTGCTCATGCACAATAGGGTCACCTTCTTTTAATTCAGACAAATCACGTATCATGGCATCAGTTGAGAAATTTTTATCACGATGACGTCTTCTTGTTTGACGCACAGTATTTACATAAAGCTCGGATTCAGTAATTACAACATGCTCAGATGAAATATAGCCCTGATGTATTGGGCTGACAGTCAACACCACTTGATCGCTTATATCTGCAGCCGATGACCAATCATCTGTCGCTTTAAAATTAATGCCAGCTAACTTTAGAAGTTCAGAGACAGTTTCTCGACGACCCAAGCTATCCGTCAAAATAAAAACTCTTTTAGGATTTTCTATAATAAAATTTTCAAGCTTCGCTAAAGGTTTAATGTTCTTTCGATCAATAGATATATCAGGGATTTTTTCATTTACTTCTACGCGCTTTAAATCAAACTTCTTATAGGCATTGATAGATTTAAAAAATTGATCGGGTTTAATTAAAAGATTTTGAGGCTCTAAAATTGGCCTCTCAGCATCATAAGCAAACAACCGAAATCGTTTTTCGGTTTCATGCCAAAAATGACTGCAGGCAAGATCAAGATTACCGTGTTTATAAATGATCGTGTCATCTGAAAAATAACTAAAAATATCACTCATCTCTTCAAAAAATAGCGGCATGTACCACTCAATGCCACCAATGGGTATGCCCTTGCTAATATCTTTGTAAATAGAAGAGCGGGAGGGATCTCCTTCAAAACGCTCTCGATAATTTTGTCGAAATGTACTAATAGAATTTTCATCCATGGGACATTCACGAGCAGGAAGTAACTTAATTTCATTGACTGGGTAAAGTGTTCTTTGTGTATCAACATCGAATGTTCGAATTGAATCAATTTCGTTATCAAAGAAATCTAAGCGATACGGCACTATGCTGCCCATAGGGAATAGATCTATAAGACTTCCCCTTACTGAAAATTCCCCAGGAGCCATGACGCGAACCACATTCATATATCCATTTAATGTTAATTGGTTTTTAAAAGCCTCAATATCAACTTTTTGGCCTTTACGAAAATGAAAGCTAAAAAGTTGTATATAACTTTTAGGGGGTAATAAGTGAAGAGCTGTAGTTACTGGAATAATAACTACATCAAAACTTTTCTGAGTGACTTGATAAAGAGTTAGAAGTCTTTCTGATATTAGATCTGGGTGCGGTGAAAAGTGATCGTAAGGAAGAGTCTCCCAATCGGGTAATAAGTTAATTTTTAAATTTGGACTAAACCAAAGCATCTCTTCCATAAGACGCCTTGCTTCGAATGCTGTCTCCGTAAAAATTGCTAAAGACTTTTTACTTTTAACAATTTCATCTCGAATATATTTAACTAGAGAATAACTATCAGAGCCGTCAATTTCAGCCGTTGATAGTGATTCTTTACTTTGATAATTTGCTTCTAATGGCATATATTGCATGTATAAATGATTAACAATATTATAAGCTTTAAAGCTAGTATTCATTGAGAGGGAATGTCATGAATGATAAAGAATTAGTCGCGCAGCAAGCCTTACAATATGTTAGCGAGAATATGATTATCGGCTTGGGTACAGGATCAACCGCTAACTGCTTCATTGACGCTTTAGCTAAGCGAAATAAAGAAGAAAAGCTAAACATAAGAACAGTATCAAGCTCTGTGGTAAGCATGATTAAAGCAAAAGAAGCTGGCTTACCAATTATAGCTATCGAGCAAATCAATGAAATTGATCTTTATATTGATGGTGCAGACGAAATTACACCAGACCTTACCTTACTTAAAGGGCGCGGTTACGATCTCGTTCGAGAGAAGCTGTTAGCTCGATCTGCTAAAAAATTTATTGTTATTGCTGACGAATCTAAAATTGTTGAAAATATTGGAGATAACTTTCCTGTTCCTTCTGAAGTTCAACCTTTTGCATGGGAGCTTGTTAAAAATATCTTAATGAAAAAAGGAACAGGCGACATTAGAATTAACTCAGCAAAAGATGGATATGCAATTACCTCTTGCGGTAATTTCGTACTCGATTTTAATTATACTGAAAAAAATATTGAAAAATTAAACGCGCTTCTGTGTCAAACACCTGGGATTGTAGAGCATGGTATTTTTTACAATATCGCCCATGGCGCTTTAATTAGTAGCAATGGAAAAGTTCGTGAGATTTGGAAAAACTAAATCTTTTCAATACCACTCATATAAGGAACTAAGACTTTAGGTATCGTAATACTGCCATCTTCATTCTGATAGTTTTCAATAATCGCTACCAATGTTCTACCTACTGCAAGTCCAGAACCATTTAGCGTGTGAACAAATAAATTTTTTCCATCCTCACTCTTAAACCTTGCCTTTAAGCGTCTTGCTTGAAACGCTTCACAATTTGAAACAGACGAAATTTCACGATAAGTATTTTGTGATGGAAGCCAAACTTCCAAGTCGAAGGTTTTCGCAGCTCCAAAACCCATATCACCTGTGCATAAGGATAGTAATCGATATGGAAGCTCTAGTGAGGTAAGTATAAATTCAGCATGGGAAACCATTTCATCTAGCGCATCATAACTTTTGTCTGGATGCACAATCTGAACCATCTCAACTTTATCAAATTGATGCTGTCTAATCATGCCCCGAGTATCTTTACCGTAAGATCCTGCTTCTGATCTAAAGCAAGGTGTATGAGCAGTCAATTTAATAGGAAGGTCAGACTGCTTAACGACTTCGTCACGAACAAAATTTGTGAGAGTCACCTCAGAAGTTGGGATTAAATACAATTTACTTTCGTTATGTGAAAGACTAAAAAGATCAGCTTCAAATTTAGGTAGTTGCCCTGTGCCTATTAATGAATCGCTATTAACCAAATAAGGTGTATAACATTCCTTATAGCCATGTTTATCTGTTTGAGTATCAAGCATATATTGCGTAATAGCCCGATGTAATTTCGCAAGCTTACCTTCAATTACAACAAAACGAGCGCCTGAGAGCTTTGCACCTAAATCGAAATTAAGACCATGCGGAGCACCTACATCGACATGATCCTTAACTTTGAAATTAAATTTTCTAGGCTCGCCAACTGTCTTCACAACTTGGTTGTCGTTTTCGGACTTGCCTATCGGGGTAGAATCATGAGGAATATTAGGGATATTTAGCATGAATTGATTAATCTTTTCTTGCAGCCCTGCTAATTCTGATTCGCCAGCCTTTAAATCATCTGAAAGTGCATTAACGCTCTTCATCAGTAAATCAGTATTTTCATTTTTAGATTTAGAAATACCAATTTCTTTTGAGATGGAATTTCTTTTTTCTTGAAGATCTTGCGTCTTAACTTGCAGATCTTTTCTTACATTTTCCAATGCTTGAAAGGTAGCTACATCAAGATCAAATCCTCTGCTTAAGAGCTTATCTTTAGCAATCCCAATATCGTTTCTTAGTATTTGAATATCAATCATAAATAACCTATTTCTTTTGCTTGTCCTGAGATTTTAAATAATTCATTTTTTCGAGAATTTTACCCTCTAATCCTCGAGTTGTAGGCTTATAAAATTCAATAGGGTCTAAATTATCCGGAAAATATTTTTCACCCACCGCATAAGCATCAGGTTCATTGTGAGCATAACGGTAGTTTTTTCCGTAATCTAACTCTTTCATCAGCTTAGTCGGGGCATTTCGAAGATGAACTGGTACATCACTATTATCTCCTTCGGCTACAAATGCTTTTACTTCATTAAAAGCCATATATGCCGCATTGCTTTTGGCGGCAATTGATAGGTAAATCACTGCGTTAGAAAGCGCTAACTCACCCTCAGGCGAACCAAGGCGTTCATATATCTGGTAAGCTTCGAGCGCCATAGTTTGCCCCTTTGGATCAGCTAAGCCTATGTCCTCAACAGCGATTCTAACGATTCTTCTCGCCAAATAAAGTGGATCAGCGCCTCCATCTAACATACGATGAAGCCAATATAAAGCAGCATTTGGATCAGACCCTCTCACAGATTTATGAAGCGCTGAAATTTGGTCGTAAAATTGATCTCCACCTTTATCAAAACGTCGTATCTTGCTTGTAATTGTTTTCTTTAAAAAGTCTCGATCAATTTTATTGGCTTTTAAAGATTTTGCTGTATTAAAGAGCAATTCTAGAAAATTGAGCAGTCTTCTAGCATCGCCATTCACATGAGCAATAATCTCTTGCTGTGCTTCATGATCCACCTCGATTTCTGGCGCAATGTATATCTTAGCTTTTTCATAAATTGAAAAAAGATCATCTTCATCAAGCGTTTTTAAAACATAAACTTGAGATCGACTTAATAAAGCTGAATTAACTTCAAAGGATGGGTTCTCTGTAGTCGCTCCAATAAAAGTAATTAATCCTGATTCAACATGTGGCAAAAATGCATCTTGCTGACTTTTATTAAAGCGATGAACTTCATCTACAAATAAAATTGTTTTTTTATTATATTGCTGCAAATTAAGCTGGGCTTTATCTATAGCTTCTCGAATATCTTTAACGCCAGATAGCACTGCAGATACAGATATAAATTCTGCATCAATTGAATTAGCGATGACTCGAGCAATAGTAGTTTTTCCTACGCCTGGCGGCCCCCATAAAATCATTGAAGGTAAATTGCCAGATTCAATAGCTACACGCAAAGACTTGCCCTCACCTAAAATATGTTTTTGTCCTGCTATTTCGCCAACAAATTTAGGTCTTAAATACTCAGCAAGCGGCAATTGAGATTGATTAGGTTCGAACATTTGATTCATTGGTGTTATTTACCTGAGATTTCTTCTTGAATTAACCAGCGGCCATCAATTTTTTTAACTACGAGCGATTTATTAGACATCTCAGTGAGTTTATCGGAAGTATATTTTTGTTTAAATTGTATGCGAGCAGAATTTTCAGCCTTCATGGTTAGTTTTATATCTTCTATTTCAACGAGAATCTTTCCTTGAGAAGAAATTTTTTGTCTCCTTGAGGTTTGCCATAAAGAAAACGCATCGCCATTAGGAGTTTTAAAATCTTGTGCATATTTACTTAAATAAAGATCGATATCTTTAGCTGACCACGCATTCGCCCAGTCATTAGCAAAAGCAATTAACTCTGCGTCTTTATTTTTATTAGGATTAGAAGTTGTCGATAAATTGGTTGGTACACCGCCATTTTGAACAACATCAACGCCATTAGGCAGTTTGAATAAAAAATCATTGTCAGATAGGCTCACATTGTATTTAGCATTCTTAAAGCTAATCGTTGTTATATGTTCAAATGCATCAACAATTTTCATCACTGATAATTTATTTTCAGTTAAACCAAGCATGACTTTACTAAATCCAGCACCTTCTTCCTTCGGAATAGCCTCGACCCATTTAATATTTTGACTGGATTCATCTCCAGCCTGAGATTCTATATTTTTAAGAGTGAAATATTTTTCAATGTTTTTGCCTGCGATAATTAAAAGCGGAGTTGAGCCGCCCACTTTGGCTATCGAATTAATAGAAACTTGTCTAAGATCTTGATCGTACATATACAATCGATCACCATCGCTGATAATTTGATTTTGATATGGCTTTAAATAATCCCATCTAAACTTGTTAGGTCTTTTAAATAGCATTACACCTTCAACATCTTGAAGTTTAGAACCCTTTTTATCTAAAACAACCTGACTAAATTCAGAAGACATGCTTGATACATTATTTACAAAAGCATTTAGATCTGAGATGCCTTCTGCAAATACGTTTAAAGAAAGCATTATAAAAACAAAAAACAGTTTATTCATTTTGATTTGGAGCTAGGATATCTCTATTACCATTGCTTTGCATTGCTGAAACAAGTCCGGCTCTTTCCATATCCTCAATAATTCTTGCGGCACGGTTATATCCAATACGCAAGTGTCTTTGAACTGAAGAGATGGATGGCTTTCTTGTTCGCAATACCAATTCCACAGCCTCATCATAAAGCGGATCTTTTTCGCCTGAGAAATTCGAAGATGAGTCGCCATAATCCCCGCTCTCTGAAGTTTCATTGGTTAAAATACCTTCAATATAATTTGGCTCACCATGTGACTTAAGATAGCTCACAACTTTATGTACTTCTTGATCAGAAACAAATGCTCCGTGAATTCTTTGAGGATAACCTGAGCCTGCTGGCTGATATAACATATCACCCTGTCCAAGTAACGTCTCGGCACCCATTTGATCTAAGATTGTTCTGGAATCAATTTTGCTAGATACCTGGAATGCAATTCTTGCAGGAATATTAGCTTTAATGAGTCCTGTGATCACGTCTACTGATGGTCTTTGTGTAGCTAACACTAAATGGATACCAGAAGCTCTAGCTTTTTGAGCAAGTCTAGCAATGAGCTCTTCAATTTTTTTGCCTACTACCATCATTAAATCTGCAAGCTCATCAATCACAATCACAATCAGTGGCATTTCAGATAATGGTTCAGTATTTTCCGGGTTTACAGGATCTGCAATAGGAGAGCCATCCTTCATGCTGTCTTTAATTTTTTGATTGTAACCAGCTAAGTTTCGAACGCCCAACATCGACATCAGCTTATAACGTCTTTCCATTTCACCTACACACCAATTTAATGCATTGGCAGCTTGACGCATATCAGTTACGACCGGCGCTAATAAGTGAGGTATCCCTTCATAAACAGACAACTCAAGCATTTTAGGGTCAATGAAAATCATCCTCACTTTTTCAGAGTTGGCCTTGTAAAGCAAACTTAAGATTAATGCATTGATCGCAACCGACTTACCCGAACCCGTAGTACCAGCAATTAATACATGTGGCATTTTCGATAAATCAGCAACCTCTGGGCGACCAGAAATATCTTTTCCTAAAGCAATTGTGAGAGAAGCGCTCGTATCTGCAAAGATTTGAGAGCTCATAATTTCAGACAAGTAAACAATCTGCCTTTTAGGATTAGGTATCTCTAAGCCCATACATGTTTTACCAGGAATGGTTTCAACAACACGAACACTCACCACAGACAATGCGCGCGCTAAATCTTTAGATAAGTTAGTGACTTGACTACCCTTAACCCCAGGTGCTGGCTCAAACTCATAACGGGTGATCACAGGGCCAGGTTGGGCTGAAATTACTTTGGCTTCAATACCAAAGTCCATTAATTTCTTTTCAATGAGTCGGGATATAAATTCAATTGTTTCTGGTGATTGTGGTTCGACTTGATGAGATGGCTGATCTAGAAGATGAAGAGGTGGTAGTAAATTGTCACTAAAATTAAATAATGGAATTTGTTTCTCTTTTTGTACGCGCTCACTCTTTTTAATTTGTACGTCAGGAGACTCAATATTAACTGGGGATCTATTTTCAGATTTTCTACGTTCACTCTCTAAGAGCTCTAATCTCTGCTGCTCGATAATTCTCCCATGTTTGCGATCTTGCCAATCTCTATATCGATACTGACCTCTTTGGAATAGAGCGAAAGTAAAGTGTCCAGAATGCTCTGAAATTTTAAGCCATGACCATCCTGTAAATAAGCTGAATCCAATCGCAATCGATGTGATCAAGAAAATACTTGAGCCGACATAACCTAAAGACGAACGCAATGCTTGGTCGAATAATCTTCCAAGTAAGCCGCCTTGGCTTAGTGGAAATTGCGCTGGCAGATCTATTAAGTGGCCTGCTTCAAAAGCAGATGAAGCAGAAATCAAAAGAAAGAAACCAAAATAATTAAAAAGCAAAAAAGAGCGATAGCCTTTTAAATCTTTATTGTATTGGGGATAGAGAAGCCAAATACTAAAGAAACATAAGAAACTCAGCCACCAGCTTGATAAACCGAAAATATAGAGGAGCAAATCAGATAAATACGAACCAATAATTCCGCCAGCATTATGAATTGAATGTGTGCCACTGACGCTATGAGACCACGATGGGTCTTGACTAGAGTATGTCGCAAGGGTGATGGTTAAATAAAAGCCTAAAAAAATTAAACTTAACCACCAAGCTTCGCGTGTGAGCTTACTTTTAATCCCACTAAGTTTATTATCTTGTGGGGTTTGGCTAGCTTTTCCAGATTCTGATTTTTTTTTAAAAAACAAGGTTATAAGTGCTCGGAATGTTTCATCAATTATATCAGTTTGAAGTGCCAAAAAATGATGAAAAAAGCCTCAAAAAAAGGCCCTTCTGTCAAAAATAGGTTTGCTTAATCAGGCGATGAAAACTAAAATTGATCGTTTGTAACTTCACACTCTTTTCAGGAATTTTTATGGCAAAACATGCCCAACTTATCATCTTAGGCTCTGGTCCAGCAGGCTATTCTGCTGCAGTTTATGCTGCCAGAGCAAACCTTAATCCTGTTCTTATCACAGGGATTGCTCAAGGAGGTCAATTAATGACAACGACAGATGTTGATAATTGGCCTGCAGATCCTGATGGGGTTATGGGGCCTGAGCTTATGGAACGCTTTGAAAAACATGCTAAGCGCTTCAACACTGAAATTGTGTTTGACCATATTCATACAACACACCTTAAAGAAAAACCTATTCGACTTATAGGGGACTCATCTGAGTACACTTGTGACGCACTTATTATTTCAACTGGTGCATCAGCAAAATATCTTGGATTAGATAGTGAAACTGCATTTTTAGGCAAGGGTGTTTCTGCTTGTGCAACATGCGATGGCTTTTTTTATAAAAACCAAGAGGTAGCTGTTGTTGGTGGCGGAAATACAGCTGTCGAAGAGGCGCTCTATCTATCCAATATCGCAAATAAAGTGACATTAATTCACAGGCGTGACAAATTCAAAGCTGAAGCTATTCAAATGGATAAAATTCACGATCGCGTGAAAGAAGGAAAAATTGTCCTTGAAACATTTAAAACTCTAGAGGAAGTTCTAGGTGATGCTTCAGGCGTAACTGGAATCAAAATTAAAGATGTAAATACAAATGAAAGTAAATCGATAGCACTCAAAGGTGTTTTTATTGCCATTGGTCATCAACCTAATACCTCAATCTTCGAAGGTCAGTTAGATATGGAAAATGGTTATATCATCACAAATGCGGGTCGTCATGGTAATTTTACTGCGACTTCAATACCTGGCGTATTTGCAGCTGGGGATGTTCAAGATCATATTTATCGTCAAGCAGTAACAAGTGCTGGAACCGGTTGTATGGCAGCCCTCGATGCAGAAAGATTTTTAACGAAATAATGTCATGGCAAAAAATGAAAATGAGAAAGACGAAATTGATTTATTCAGGGAAGCCATTAAAGGCGCAACTCCATTAAAAATCAGTTCGAAAAAAAAAGAACATAAAGCACCTCAAAAAAAACCCAAGCCCGTACCTCTAAATTTTATTAGGGATGAAAAACAAGCGCTGATTGATTCTATTAGCGATCATTACGAGCCGCTGCATGATATTGAAAATGGTGAGGAGCTTTTCTATATCAGGCAAGGTCACTCGCCCGATGTCTTAAAAAAACTAAGAAAAGGTTACTGGGTCGTTCAAAAATCTATTGATCTTCATGGCATGATTTCCGATGAAGCGAAAGCATATGTAGTTCACTTTATAGCTGAATGTAAAAAAAATAATATACGCTGCGTTCGTATCGTGCATGGAAAAGGTTATAACTCTAAAAACAAAGAACCCATTCTTAAAAATAAACTTAAGCATTGGTTAGCGCAAAAAGAAGAAGTCATCGCATACGCTCAAGCTCGAGCTCACGACGGAGGGAGTGGAGCAGTTATTGTTTTATTAACTGCGCATTAAGCTTCGCCTAAAAAGCCTCCACTTTGATGCTTCCAAAGTCTCGCATACAACCCTTTCTTTTTAATAAGCTCATTATGAGACCCCTCTTCAATAATTTTGCCTTTATCAATCACAATAAGCCTATCCATTGCAGCAATCGTTGATAGTCGATGTGCAATTGCGATTACCGTCTTACCTTCCATTAATTGATAAAGACTTTGTTGAATTACAACTTCAATTTCAGAATCAAGTGCGCTTGTCGCTTCATCTAATAACAATATAGGTGCATCTTTCAACATAACTCTTGCAATAGAAATACGTTGCCTTTGACCACCCGACAACTTAACACCTCTTTCTCCGACATGAGCTTCATAGCCTTTTCTAGAAAGATTATCTTCCAGTCGCATTATAAAATCATGAGCTTTAGCTCTTTTTGCTGCGCCAATCATTTCGTTTCGAGTGGCATTAGGCCTTCCATAAACTATATTGTCTTTAACTGAGCGGTGAAGTAAGGATGTATCTTGTGTAACCATACCAATCTTTTCTCTCAAGCTATTTTGATTTACTTTTGATATATCTTGATTGTCGATAGTAATTACACCTGATTTAAGGTCATAAAATCGCAATAATAAATTTACGAGTGTAGATTTACCTGATCCAGACTTACCTACTAGACCAACTTTTTCTCCAGGCTTAATATTCAATGAAAAATTATGAATGACTGATGTTTTTTGATTGGGATAATTAAAAACAATATTTTTAAATGAAACTGAAGCTTTTTTGATGATGAGATCTTCTGCATTTTCAACATCTTGAATTTCTTGATGAATTGAAAGTGTATTGAGGCCGTCTTGAAGAGTTCCAACTTGCTCATATAAGGATGTCATTTCCCACATGACCCAGTGCGATATGCCATTCAATCTCAAAGCCATTGCTGTAGAAGTTGCGACCACTCCCACCATGATTTCATTCTTCGACCAAAGCCAAATTGAAACAATACCTGTACCAATCACAAGTAACATACTTAAAAAATGATTAATAATTTCAATCCAACTGACTAATCGCATTTGCATATTTACAGCGCCTAAAAAATCATTCATTGCAACCTTAGCAAAGTTAGCTTCTCGTCCAGCATGCGAGAAGAGTTTAATGGTGCTTATATTCGTATAAGCATCTGTAATGCGCCCCGTCATTAATGACCTTGCATCAGCTTGATTTCTCGACAATTTACTTAAGCGGGGTACAAAATAAATAAGGACCAAAATATACAAAAGAAACCAGCTAAGAAATGGAAGCATTAGTATCAAATTAAATTGGCCTACAACAAAAATCATCGTTAAAAAATAAATAACTACATAGACCAAAATGTCAGCCAAAATGAACCATAAATCCCTAACCGCAAGAGCAGTTTGCATCACTTTTGCAGCAACCCTCCCTGCAAATTCATTGTGATAAAAATTCATACTCTGATTAAGAAGTAATCGGTGAAAATTCCAACGCATTCGCATTGGAAATGCACCTGCAAGGGATTGATGTTTAATTAAGGTTTGGAATAAAACAAGTAATGTACTTAAGATTAAAACTACTGATGCTGAAATAAGCATAGAAGTATTTTGAGACCAAAAATTTTCTGGGCTTGAATGATTTAGTAAGTCAATCAAAGAACCCATATATGAGAATAAAATAGCTTCAAAGCTCCCTATCACCGCTGTTAATAGGGCCATAAATAAAATGAGCCACCTAAGATTTTTAGTGCATGCCCATACAAACAACAACAGGGTTTTGGGTGGCGTGGTTAAAAAGTACTCGGGGAAAGGATTAAGGAGTTTTTCAAAGCGTTGAAACATAAAACTTATTGCGACTCTATCAAACAAATAGCTTGAGCTGCAATACCTTCGCCTCTTCCAGTAAATCCAAGGGTTTCAGTTGTTGTTGCTTTCACATTCACTGCTTGAATATCAAGATGGCAATCTAATGCGATATTATTTTTCATGCGATCAATATACGGTGCCAATTTAGGTAATTCACAAATCACCGTGGCATCAATATTAATAATCGAGTATTTTTTTTCTTGAATTAATAAAATTACTTTTTTTAAAATATCTCTGGAGTCTATATCCTTAATAGAGGGATCTGTATTTGGAAAATGCTGGCCTATATCTCCTAAACCAGCAGCACCAAGAATTGCATCTGCAATTGCATGTAAAAGAACATCAGCATCTGAATGGCCGTCTAATCCTTTATGGAAAGGGATTTCCACTCCCCCAATAATGCACCTTCTTCCGCTAACTAACTGATGAACATCAAAACCTTGCCCCACTTTTATCATCATAAATACCTATTCAGTTATTAAATGTTCAAGAATATTAAGGTCTTCTTGGTAAGTTACTTTAAAATTTCTAAAATCGCCTTTAATTAATTTTGGTTTCATTCCTAAACTCTCGATTGCTTGAGACTCATCGGTTGGAATGCCATTAAATGACTTAAGTGCCTCGGTTAACATTCTATACCTATACATTTGTGGTGTTTGCGCTTGCCATAAATGATCTCTTACTGGCGAATCAATAACTCTATCTTCTTTGTCAGATTTTTTTATAGTGTCAGCTATAGGGTAAGCAAGTAAGCCACCTACGGGATCATTTTTTAAAGTCTCTATTAGATGAATAACATCTTTTTCTTGAATGCCTGGGCGGGCCGCATCATGAACTAAAATCCAATCATTCTCGTCCGTATGTTTTTTTATAGTTTCTAATGTATTCAGTACCGTCTTAGCTCGAGAGTCACCGCCACAATAATGCGTGCTAACTTTAGATGACAAAGAAAGATTGAGTGTATTCCACATATCATCATTTGGGTGAAGAGCAATATGAATAGAGTCGACGTGAGAGATATTTTCAAAAACTCGAATTACTCTTTCAATGAAAGTTTTTTTATGAATTTTAAGGTACTGTTTGGGTTGGCCCAACCCCATTCTTGAACCTGAGCCTGCTGCTGGAATAATGATGTGAAATTTTGCCATGGGAAATTTTAACATGGCATCAGGTAATGCTTTTAAGAGATAAGATTAATCATCTGAATTAGCTGCAATTTTATGAATCGAAATATCAGCGCCATTAAATTCTTCTTCTTGCGTTAATCGAATCCCAAAGAAATACTTAATAATGCCGTAAACTAAAAATCCCCCGGCAAGCGCTATAAATACGCCTAATAAAGTTCCTATAAGTTGAGATGCAAAACTAACACCTCCCATGCCACCAAAATAAGTAGATCCAAAAATACCAGCGGCAATACCACCCCAAGCACCACAAAGTCCATGCAATGGCCACACGCCCAATACATCATCAATTTTTAAACGGTTTTGTGTAAGGGTAAAAGCCCATACAAAAAGAATGCCTGCAACTAAGCCAGTCATAAGAGCGCCTATGGGATGAAAAATATCTGATCCTGCACACACCGCAACAAGGCCTGCAAGAGGTCCATTATGAATAAAGCCAGGATCATTTTTTCCAACGATAAGAGCTGCTATGGTGCCCCCTGCTAATGCCATCAGAGAATTAATCGCTACAAGCCCTGAAATACCATTCGCTGTTTGCGCTGACATGACGTTAAAGCCAAACCACCCTACAGTTAAGATCCAAGCTCCTAAAGCTAAAAAGGGAATATTAGATGGTGGGTAAGCTTGAAGCCTTCCATCTTTACCATATCTTCCATGTCTTGCCCCAAGCAATAAAACCGCCGCCAAAGCAATCCAGCCTCCCATTGCATGCACAACTACTGAGCCTGCAAAATCGTGGAATTTAAATCCAAAATTACCTTCGAGGAAAGATTGGACACCTAAATGATTATTCCAAGCAATACCCTCAAAAAATGGATATACGAAACCCACCAAAGCGAAGGTAGCTGCTAATTGAGAATTGAATTTAGCTCTTTCAGCTATGCCCCCAGATATAATTGCAGGAATAGCTGCAGCAAAAGTAAGTAAAAAGAAAAACTTTACGAGTTCATAGCCATTTTTAGCAGACAATGTTTCTGCAGGTGATAAGAAACTCACCCCATAGGCAATGCCATAACCTATAAAAAAGTAGGCAAGTGTAGATACTGAAAAATCGACAAGGATTTTAACAAGGGCATTGACTTGATTTTTATGACGCACAGTGCCCACTTCTAGAAATGCAAAACCCGCATGCATAGCAAGCACCATAATCGCGCCCAATAAAACAAATAAAACATCATTTGCACCAATTAAGTTATCCATAGCGGACATTCCTTATCTTTAAAGTATTAAATTAAATATAATTTTATATAAGAATGAATAAAAATAAGAAATTGTGTTTTTTTTATCTTAAAATTTTCAAAATTTCTATTTTTAAGCACTATTTATGTGCATTTTTATGAATTAATGTTTTTATGCACACAAATAATGCATAAAAATAACCACTAAGTGATGGTGAAGCGCGTTTAAGATATGAAGATCATTTTTTAAATTACATTTATGCTGGAATATACCCTTCTTGCTTTACTAATCGTGATCGTTTGGTTTTGGATTGATTCAATCTCAAAACGTGAACTTGCTATTCAGTTTGGGAAAAATTTATCTAAACAATTTGATCTACAATTTTTAGACGAGACGGTTGCATGCGAAAAAATTACTTTAAAACGAAATGAAGAAGGTCAGGTTGCCATATTAAGATGTTACGAATTCATGGTAAGTAGCTCCACAAATGATCGAATCAAATGTAATCTCTTCCTCTTGGGCAAGCACTTACATAACTGGCATATTCCACCCTACATCAATACAGCTTCTTAAATGTATATTGGCCGCTTCGCACCTTCTCCAACAGGCCCAATGCATTTTGGATCACTAATTACCGCAGTCGCAAGTTATCTTGATGCTAAACACCAACATGGTATTTGGAAGGTGCGCATAGAAGATCTCGACCAACCAAGAACTGTCAAAGGAAGTGACAAAACAATTTTGGATACGCTTCATCAGCATGGTTTCCATTGGGATGATGAAGTTATTTATCAAAGCCACCGACTAGATACATACCAGTCTTTCTTATCGAAATTAAATGAAAAAAAAATTACCTATTATTGCGAATGCAGCAGAAAAGAAATTGCCGACTCAGCCATAACTGGTATTGATGGAATGATTTACCCGGGGACTTGCAGAAATAAAATATTAGATTCAAATCATCACGCTTTAAGAGTGAAAGTAGAAGATTTATTCATAG